>Ga0209163_1000067_pt1 | contig 253387 bp, 217 predicted proteins | sample MTBAKSrepl2MetaG_FD_187457 | JGI IMG/M metagenome (GOLD analysis project Ga0209163, IMG submission 187457) | Enrichment culture microbial communities om Arthur Kill intertidal strait, New Jersey, USA, that are MTBE-degrading - MTBE-AKS2 (Arthur... | ecosystem: Environmental > Aquatic > Marine...
CTTTACCTTCGGTGATGGTTCCAACTGCGTATTGTTTTTCAAAATTATCCCAAGGATTAACGTTAATCTGTTTGTGTCCGAGAGATATTTTTCTTTGTTCTGTATCAACACTTAAAACAACAACTTCGATTTGTTCCCCTTTCTTAACAACTTCCCCGGGGTGACGAATTTTCTTTGTCCATGATAAATCGGAGATATGCACTAATCCGTCAATACCAGGTTCCAATTCAACAAACACACCGAAATTGGTTAAGTTGCGTGCAATGCCTGTATGTTTAGACCCGATCGGATATTTTTTCATCAACTCTTCCCAAGGATCCGGAGTAAGTTGTTTCATACCCAATGAAATTTTCTTATCGTCTTTATCCAGGCTTAAGATAACTGCTTCAACAATCTGTCCCATCGAAACAAACTGTGAAGGATGGCTGATATGTTGAGTCCAGCTCATTTCGGAAATGTGAATCAAGCCTTCAATACCTTTTTCGATTTCAATGAATGCGCCGTAATCAGTAAGAGAAACAACTCGGCCTGCAACTTTATCTCCAATTTTATATTTTTCATTGATTTTTTCCCAAGGATGAGCAAGCAATTGTTTTAAGCTGAGAGAAATTCTCTTCTTCTCCGTATCGAAATCGGTAACAACTACTTTAATATCTTCGTCAAGTTTAACAACTTCACTAGGATGATTAATTCTACCCCAGCTCAAATCCGTTATGTGAATTAATCCGTCAACACCGCCAAGATCAACGAACACACCGAAGTCTGTAATAGCTTTAACATTACCTTCGAGAATCTGACCTTTTTCAAGTTTTTCAAGAATTTCTTTTCTTTGATCCGAAATAGTTTCTTCAATAAGAACTTTATGTGAAACGACAACATTTTCAGTTGGGATGTTAATCTTAACAATTTTGAAATCCATAGTTTGACCGACGAATGCATCGAAATCACGCACCGGTCTAATATCAATTTGCGAACCGGGAAGGAAAGCTTCGATACCCATTAAATCGACAACCATACCGCCTTTGATACGTTTGAGAATTCTGCCTGTGATAATTTCTTCTTTCTCATGAGCATTAATAACTTTCGACCAAATTTTAAGGAAGTCAGCTCTCTTTTTGCTAAGTACAAGATTACCTTCTTCATCTTCAACGCTTTCAATTACGATGTCGATTTCGGTACCCATTTTGATTTCGTCAGTAGAGTTGAATTCTGATTTATGAATCGACCCGTCTGATTTGAAACCTACATCAAGCACAATGTTATCGCCGGAAATACCAACGATCTTACCCTTGATGATTTCACCTTCTTTAATATCTTTGAAGGATTCGTTGTAAAGTTTCGTTAAGGCCTGCAATTCTTCATCGGAGTACTCATCAGCATTCATGAATTTAGTGTGTTCCAACAAATTGCTTTTTTTTACTTCTTCAACGGCCTCTTTTTCCTGTTCGGACATTTAACCTCCTGTTACAGCTAATTATCTGCTATCTACTTTTCCGCCATCTAAAAAGCGATGCAGTTATAATTTAATTTGACTATTGTTAGTTAAGATGGCTTTCACTTTTTTTATTATTTCTTTTTTCCGAAATAATTTTTAAAATATTTTCAATCTCTTCTTCAATCGGAGTAGATGTATTATCCAGTTCAATCGCATCATCGGCTTTCATTAAAGGGCTGATACTTCTACCGCTGTCTATAATATCTCTTTTTTTAATATTGTCTTTAACCTCTTCTTTCGAAATTTTCCTGCCTTTGGCAATATATTCTTGATAACGTCTTTCAACTCTTCTATCAAGAGAGGCTGTTAAATAAATTTTCACGTCGGCATCCGGAAAGACTACCGTTGTAGTATCTCTCCCTTCGGCAACCAATCCGCCTTTTTCGCCAATCTTGCGCTGCAGCTTTACAAGTTCTTCCCTAACCTCGGCAATAACACTTATTTCGCTAACCTTAGAATTAACTTCCGGCGTTCTAATCTGTTCGGTAACTTCTTCATCGTCAAGAAAAACTCTTGTAATCCCATTTACAAAATCCAATTTTAAATCAATCTTTCTTACTAATTCAATAACCGCTTCTTTATTATCCACAATATTGTTACGCAAAGCAGCATATGTAATTGCCCGGTACATTGCGCCGGTATCAAGATATACAAACCCTAACCGCTCTGCCAGGTATTTTGCAGCAGTACTTTTACCCGATCCGGCAGGACCGTCGATAGTGATTAATAAAGATTTTGACATAGTTTGAAAAAATAGTAAAATGATTCATCAGTAGCAAAATATTTCATTTACAAAATTGACATAAATGCTTATTTCAAAAGATGTTAAAGGATGATTTAAATCTAAAGCATCGTGAGCTGGATTTTGTCAAAAGAGAGTTTGCTTTCCCTATCTAATTTTATTTAGTAACTTTATTCACCCAAAGGTAATAGCTTTGTTGAACTTTGAATCCCTGCACTTAATTTTTTTTCATCCACAGGAATAAATAAATCTTCAGATGATGCTATTTTCCTTAAAAATTCATGATTTGCGTCTTGTGTCCCAATAGTAATAATGTGTATACCTTTCTTTTTCGCTCTTGTTGCTTCATAAATAGCGCTTTGCTCGTCGTCAGGTTGACCATCAGTAATCACGACAATAACTCTTTTACCTCCATCTGTTTTCGATAATTCATTACTAGCTAACTGAATTGAATCTGTTAGATTCGTAGATCCTTCGGCACTTATTGAACTCAATTTGTTTTGAATTATTTGAAAATTTGTAGCTGGAGTTAATATTATTTCGGCTGATGAACCGAAAGTAATAAATCCTAATTTATATTTTCGTTTAAAAGCATCTTTGGAAAATTTAAGCAGACCATCCTTAGCATAGCTCAATTTTTCACCCTCCATACTATAGGAAATATCCAATAAGAGATAGGCAATGTTTATATAGTGAATTTCATTCACAATTGAACCTGATCTTAGTTTAGGCGCCTCTAATTCTATACCGAGCTCAGATAATTCTTTTTCTAATTCGTCCTGCTCTTTTTTTACTAAAGCATCTTCAGATGTATTATTTTTTTCTTCCATTGATTAGAATCCTCTTTCTTTTTTTAATTTATGATAAGCATCATTAATTTTTTTCATTTTTTTATCATCCTTATTTGTGCCTGTATCAGGGTGAAAAATCTTAGCAAGAGTTCTGTACATCATGGAGATATGTTCATTAGTGATATTACTTTTATCCTCATTTGGATCAGTTATTAAACCTAATACAACATAAGGATTTGTTATTAGTTCATCATTAACTTCAACAGAAATTTCTGCGGAACTAGAATCTAACTTCTCCAATTTATATTTAATTTTTTCTAAAGCTCTATCAAAATTCACCCAGTCTCGACAAGGAATAAACTTAATTTTTATTTGAAAGATATATTCATGAATTCTATCCAAATAATTAACTTTACTCTGGCTTCCAGATTCAATAATCTTGGGAAGAATTTTATTATATAAATTTTCCACTGATTTAAGTTTGGAAATAACTTTCTTCAATTCCTGTCTTTCCAATTGTATTGTATCCAAATAACCTTTTATTGTAGAGTTTAGCCTGTCAAGATTGTAAAGATTATTTTTTAAATCAGAGTTCATTCTTGATATTAAACCATCATACTCTAAATTTATTGAAATAGATTCGGCTAATAAAAAATTTTCTGAAATAATATCATTTAATTTACTTATTTGATTTTGTGTATAATCTACAAACGAATGTATATGTTCTTTAATTGTCATGGATAATTTTTCCCTTGGTTCTATTAAGACTATGAAAAAATTTGTAATAACAATAGCCCCAATTACTAAAAATATAACATCATACTCGCTATCAGGTATTTCATGTCTCGTATAATTCAAAATGATCCTAGCGGGATCTAATAACATATAACCAATTGATACTAAAGTAAAAAGGTTGGAAAAAATAAAAACCAATACGGCGTAGATTTCAATTATGCTTTTAACATCATTTTCCTTTATTCTAATTTTTAGCTCTTCTTCAAATTCAATTTCGAACAGAGATGATAATTCATTGCTGATTTTACTATACTTTTTACTTATTATATTCTTATAGGTTTTTAATAGAATTATTCCGAGAAGTGTGCCAAGTAACCAAGATGGAAATGATAGTATACCCGTACCTAAAAGAAAAACAACAACGAAAAATACAACCCAACCATTTAATAGACTATTACCATACAAAACTTTTATCATAGTTGTACAAGTATTTGTCAACTTTTATTCAACATAGCTTTAAAAGATAAAAAAATCAATCAATTCGTTTCAAAATTTCTATCATCGCATCATGTATTTTCCCATTTGATGCAAGAAACTGCTTGGAATGGATATCGCATATTTTCCCGTCAAATTTGGTGACTTTACCCCCCGCTTCTTCGACAATCAATATACCGGCGCATACATCCCATGGATTGAGATGCACTTCCCAATATCCGTCAAAAACACCTGCTCCGATATAGCAGAAATCAATAGCAGCAGATCCAAGACGCCTAACTCCCCTTGCCTGAAGTAAAAACGCATTGAATTTTTCTATTGTTCGATTTGGATTGTTTTTTATATCGTATGGAAAACCTGTAACAAGAAGACTATGCTCTAAGTTGGAATTTCTGCTTACCCCCAGCTTTTGGCCATTTCCATAAGCTCCGCTACCTAATTCGGCAGAATACATCCGGTTATTCATAACATCATATATTACTCCTATTATTGTTTTTCCATCTTTTTGGATACCGATTGAAACGGAAAATATCGGGAGACCGTGTGCAAAGTTAGTTGTTCCATCCAATGGATCTATTACCCATGTATAGTTGGAATTCCCCGGTTGCACACCACTTTCCTCGGCTAAAATATTATGACCGGGATATTCCTTATTAATAAATTTTATTATCGCTGCTTCTGCTTTTTTGTCTATTTCCGTAACTAGATTGGAAGAATTAGTTTTAAACTCAACAGTAAATTGCTTACCGAAACCTTCTCGAATAATTTCCCCGGCTTCTCTGGCAATTAAATGAACTTTTTCTATCATTTTTTCTTTTCTCATCAATAATAATTGCAATAGAAATTTATTATATGCTTATTTGTTAATTAAGCAGGTGTAAATATAACAATTCTTGAAAGCACCTGTCTATTTCAGTATATTAAAATGTTGAATATAATAATTCAAGGAGCTTGCTCTTATTATGGCAGAAGCAAAAATGAAAAATCCGAATGACAATGGTTTTGTAGAGAATATCCCTAAAATATTGCCTGTTTTACCGCTACGTGATAATGTGATATTTCCATACATGATTTATCCAGTATTAGTTGGAAGAGAACAATCGATTAGAGCAGCAAACTACTCACTCGATTCATCCAAATATATTTTTCTTGCAGCGCAGAAAAAATCGAATATCGAAGACCCGACATTTGAAGATATTTATCCCGAAGGCACAATTGCCAAAATAATACAGATTCTTAAACTTCCAAACGGTTTGATGAAAATATTAGTTGACGGTATTATCCAGGGCAATATTGTAGGCTTCACTGAAAACACAAGCTTTTTTGAAGCCGAAGTGGAAGTGGTCATCCCTGAAACAGAAGACCTTAGAGAGATGAAAGCTCTTGTTCGTCAAATGTCAACTTTGTTTAAAGAATACGCAAAAATAAATAAAACAATACCAAGCGAAGCGGTAAGCGCTTATGAAAATATAGATGAACTGGATAGAAAACTCTATTATATAGCGGCCAATATAAATCAATCGATTGAGGTAAAACAATCTATCCTGCAAAAGTTTTCTTTGAAAGAACAGTTGTACGAGGTTATAAAAATTCTTAATTCGGAAATAGATATACTGAAAATTGAGAAAGAGATTGAATCGAAAGTTCAGGAAAACATTACAAAGACTCAACGGAAATTCATCATCCAGGAACAGATAAGAATTTTACAGGATGAATTGGGGGAAGATGAAGAAGGAACATCGGAGTTTGCGAAGTTACGCGAACGGATTGTAAAATCAAAAATGCCCAAGGAAGTCCTTGAGAAAGGACTTGAAGAGTTCAATAAATTGAAAAAGATTCCTCCAAGTTCTCCGGAATCTACTGTTATAAGAAACTTTCTTGATTGGTTGATTTCAGTTCCCTGGATAAAAAAGACGAAAGATAATCTGGATATAAAAAACGTAAGAAAAATTTTAGATGAAGATCATTTTGGTTTGGAAAAACCGAAAGAAAGAATTATTGAGCATATTGCCGTATTGAACCTCGTAAAAAATATGCGCGGACAAATATTGTGTTTCGTTGGCCCGCCGGGAGTTGGAAAAACCTCTCTGGGCAAATCAATCGCACGTGCGCTAGGCCGCAAATTTGTCCGTATCAGCTTAGGAGGTGTAAGGGACGAAGCCGAAATACGCGGGCATAGGAGAACATATATTGGCTCTATGCCGGGGAAAATAATTCAATCGATGAAAAGAGCCAAAACAGTAAACCCAGTAATGCTGCTTGATGAAATTGATAAAATGAGTATGGACTTCCGAGGCGATCCTTCTTCGGCAATGCTCGAAGTATTAGATCCTGAGCAAAATCATACTTTTAATGATCATTACTTAGACTGCGATTACGATCTCTCAAAAGTAATGTTCATTACAACCGCAAATGTAAGGTATAATATACCTCTTCCGCTGCAGGATAGAATGGAAATAATCGAATTGCCTGGTTACCTGGAATTTGAGAAATCCGAAATTGCAAAACGCCATATCATCAAAAAACAACTTGCAATGCACGGCCTAGACAAAATGAACATTGAATTTAATGATGAAGCCATTCTGAAAATTATTTCTGAATATACACGCGAAGCCGGTGTTAGAAACCTTGAAAGAGAAATAGCATCCGTTTTCAGAAAAACTGCGCGCGAAATTGTGATGAAAAAATCTAGATCGGATAAAGGAAAGCCTAGTAAAACAAAATTTGTAATTGATGAGCAAAAAATTGAAAATTTTTTAGGAGTGCCGAAATTTAGAAAACATAAAGCTCTACAGGATAAACGAATTGGCAGCGTAACCGGGTTAGCTTGGACCAGTGTTGGTGGCGAAATTCTCCAAGTAGACGCAACTGTTATGAACGGTTCTGAAAAACTTACAATAACCGGGCAGATCGGAAACGTAATGAAAGAATCGGCACAGGCTGCACTGAGTTATATCCGTTCCAATACAAGGGTATTCGGACTGGAAACGAACTTTCAGAAAGGGAAAGAAATTCACATTCATTTACCCGAAGGAGCAATACCTAAAGACGGTCCTTCAGCAGGCATTGCCCTTGCTATGGCGATGTACTCTGCTTTAAGTTGTAAAGCTTCGCGAAGCGATGTTGCAATGACCGGCGAGATTACATTGCGCGGTAACGTTATTGCCATTGGAGGCCTTAACGAAAAACTTTTGGCTGCCAGAAGAAACGGCATTAAAACTGTTCTTATTCCCAAGGATAATGAGAAAGATCTTACTGAAATTAAAAAAGAAGCTAAAGAAGGTTTGAACATTATTCCTATAAGTACGATTAAAGACGCTCTTCCTTATGTTTTTGAGAATGCAAAATCAAAGGCTGCGCATACTGGGAAAGCAAAAAAAACCAATGTGGTCAAAACAAGCAGGAAGAAAAAATAAATGGGCGAAAGTCTTTTGATTAATACCAATTTAAGTAATGAAGAAAAGTATAAATTACTTTTGCCACAATTGGAAAGTCTGATAAACAATAACGATCCTATAGTATCAAACTTAGCGAATATTTCCGCAGCTTTAAAATCCACATTTGAAAAGATTAGCTGGGTGGGATTTTATTTACTTAAAAATAATAATCTCCACCTAGGCCCTTTTCAAGGCAAAGCAGCCTGCACCACTATTAATGTTGGTTCGGGGGTATGCGGCGCTTCCGCCCAAAAGAAAGAAACAATTATTGTGGATAATGTGCACGAATTCCCGGGGCATATTGCATGCGATTCCGGATCCAATTCCGAAATTGTTGTACCAATTATTTCGAACGGGAAATTGTTTGGGGTACTTGACCTGGATAGTTACGAATTTTCTTCATTCAACAATTCCGATAAAACCCACCTTGAAAAGTTAGCTGATATGATTGCAGCCAAATTAGATTTATCCGCCCCTATTTTTTAATTTGGGATATTTGCCAGTACGTTATCCAACTCATCAGGTTCAATAATAATATGATCAAAATTGTCCGAGTTATTTACAGCCCCAACGCTGATGATAGAACATTTTAGTTCAATGTTCATATTATTTTTTTCGGACAAAGTTGTTTTTATCTTTTTCGCGATTATATTCTCACTTATTGCGGGAAGGTTTTTATCCAGTATAACTATTTCCGGGAATTCTTTTAAGAAAAATTCTAATCCGGATGTAGCTGAATTGTGAACAATAAAATCAAAGTCTTTTTCATTTCGTTTTATTATTTCACTCCACCTACTCTTATTGGGGGAAATAATCAATACTTGCCTTTTCCCATTATATGAAATATCGTTATGCTTCGATTCATTTCGGCTTGACAGATATTCAAAGAATTTTTTTAGTCTATGAATTGTCTGCTCTGCATAAAAAGGTTTAAGGAGGTAATCGAAAACTCCGAATTTCATTGCGATTTCAACTTCTTCCCTGCTGTTTATGGCAGACAACATAATTACAGGAAGATCGGCAATTTTTTCGTCACTCCGAATAGTTTCCAAAACTTCCAAGCCGTTCATCACCGGCATTGAAATATCTAGTATAACTCCGTCCACTTCAGTTTTTTCAAGCATTTTTAATGCTTCCAAACCATTTTCCGCTCGAAAGATTTCCACTGCAAAATGAGAGCTAATTACTTTTTTGAGTAAAATGAAATTTGAATTGTCGTCTTCAACAATTAGTATCTTGAACATATATTCTCCTTATCTTACAAATATTATCGGATGAATTTGCTAAAATTTGAGCCGATTAATCAATTTTTCATCTCCCTGATAACCAAATATTTATTAAAAGGCAGAACATTTTTTCTTTTCTTATATTTGTGGTAATTATATAGAAAAACGGGGATATCTTTGATGCAATATTTGGTTACCGCGCGTAAATGGAGGCCTCAAACATTTGCAGAAGTTGTTGGTCAGGAGCATATAACCAGAACATTAAAAAATGCAATTCTTAACAATAGAATTGCACATGCATATATATTTGCAGGTCCACGCGGAATTGGCAAAACAACAACCGCTCGTATTCTTGCCAAAAGCCTTAATTGTACTAAACCAAAAGATGGAGAACCCTGTAATGAGTGTGATATGTGCAAAGCATTTCAAAGTTCTCAAACTATGGATATCATAGAAATTGACGGCGCTTCTAATCGTAGAATTGAAGAGATTCGATCCTTACGCGAATCTGTTAAATATGCGCCTACAAAGGGGACATATAAAATTTATATTATCGATGAAGTTCATATGCTTACAACGGAATCGTTCAATGCACTATTAAAAACTTTGGAAGAACCTCCGTCTCATACACTCTTTATTTTTGCAACTACCGATATACACAAAGTACCTTTAACTATTATATCGCGATGCCAGCGTTTCGATTTTAGAAGAATTGAAATGAACGACATCAAAACTCACCTAAAAAAAATTGCGGACAGCGAGAATATTATTATTGATGATCAATCTCTTACACTTATTGCAAAAAAAGCAGACGGTGCTTTAAGAGACGCGCAAAGTTTATTCGACCAGGTGATCTCGTTTTGCGGTAATAATGTTGAAGCTCCTGTTCTTAGTAAAATGCTTAACCTGATTGATGAAGAGGTCTACTTTAAAATTTCAGATTCTATCTTGGAGAAAAACTTCAGAGCCGCTTTCGACATATCTAAACTGATATATGATAATGGATGGAATTTTATAGATTTTACTAACGGGCTGGTTGAACATTTTAGAAATATTATGACTGTCACTCTAACAAAAGACAGCAAGCTGATTGAGGCAGCAGAAATTTTTATGGAAAGATATCTTGCTTATGCCGAAAGTTTCTCACAAGGAGATATTTTAAGAATTCTATCTTTCCTTAATAAAGTTCAGTATGAACTTCGTTCTGCGCCGAACCAAAAGTTAAAAATTGAAATTTCCCTTACACAATTGATTGGGTTGGAAAAGTCGGCTACAATTTCCGAAATCTTAAAAAATTATAATGATATTTCTCAAGCTAATTCCACTGCTCCCAAAATAGACCGGCACGAAAAGATTTTAAAAGATACAGATTCAAAGAGGCCATATACCGGAAAAAAGCAGGTAGTAAATAGTGAAGTAAACCCGGCAACTTCTAAAATAGAAAAGTTCGAATCTCCCATGCCGGGTAATCAATTGAGCATTGATGATATAAATTCCAAATGGGACTCATTCTTAGAGCAAGTTAACTCCGAAAAATTTTGGCTCGGTTCTCTTTTAAGTCAGGCTAAATTAATTGCTCTTTCCGGTGCAAAAGTCCATCTGGAAGTTGAACAATTGGATGATTGTAAAATTATCGATGAAAATAAAAATTATTTTTTAATGAAAACCAATCAAGTATTCGGAACTAAACTTGAGTTCGAATTCACCAACGGGAAAACCGTACCAAAGAATGTTACCGGAAGCCGCAAAGTAAAATTTACCCATTCAGAGTCCGATTCCTCTTACTCAAACAATTCTGCACAAGAGACAGGTTTAATAAAAGCAATAATTGATGAATTAGGCGGCCAAGAAATAAAATAGTCCAAAATACATTGTGGCATCTTTTATTTGAACTTCAGCTTAATAATCCAGGTTGATTAAAGTCACTTTGGATTATTAAAATATAATTCACATTGTATTTCTAAAATTTTCATTTACAACAAATTAGTTTTGGGTTATATGAAGAATACTTTTCTTCTTTTACGACGTGGCTATCGATCTTGAAAACGGTAAGATGTATGTAGCCGATCTAGTAAATCATAGGGTGCCTCGTTTTGATTACCCAATAACAGGTTATCAAACAGCGGCTGAAAAGATTCAAGAACCTTGAAGATTTCCTAATCCGAAAAATATTTCCGGGACACAGCATTTTATGAATAACAAAGAAAAACAATTATATTTTAGCACGTAATTAATAACTAACTTGGAGTAAAAAAATGATTTTTGATTCAATTCAAAATGCTGGTTTGTATTTCAAACTCGGTGATAAATTTGAAAAGGCACTTCAATTTATCGTTGAGACCGATTTCACCGAAGTTGAGACAGGAAGAATAGATATTGACGGAGATAATATTTTCGCCATTGTACAAGAATACAAGACTAAAGAGCCAGAAGACGGTAAATGGGAAGCTCATAGAAATTACATTGACATTCAATATGTAGTTTCTGGTAGTGAAGATTTTGGTTTCGTAAACTTTGAGTACCTTGATATTATTCAGCCCTATGACGAAGAAAAAGATATTATTTTTTATGAAGGAGACGGGGATTTTCTTCAGTTACACGAAGATGAGTTTGTAATTCTATTTCCGCATGAAGCTCACATGCCGGGTTTAGCAATTGAAGAGTGTGAAAATGTAATAAAAGTTGTTGTGAAAGTTGCTGTGTAAATACCTCTTAGACCCATCATAATGATAATCATTGTGATGGGTATCTTTTCCGTCCTTGAGAATCCTATAATAAATACTCTTCCATATTTTTTCAATTCGCATCACCAATGTTTCTCAAATAGAGTACATTGTATTCATTGATTTGAAAACAAAAATCCGGTTTCTAAAAAAAGAAATTGGGTTTTAAAAATAAAAAAGCCCAGCCATAAAATGACCGGGCCAAAAATAAATCCTGGCAGTGTCCTACTCTTCCACACACCTACGCATGCAGTACCATCGGCGCTAAGGGGCTTAACTTCTCTGTTCGGAATGGGAAGAGGTGTTACACCCTTGCTAAAACCACCAGAAAAATCTACTTTCGCAGAGCGAAAGAATTAATTCTGTATATCAAAATATAAAAATTGAAAGAGAACTGAGTCTTAAAAAAACCAGCTTTTAATAAAAATAAATGGTTAAGCCTCACGACCTATTAGTACTGCTCGGCTGAATCCGTCACCGGACTTACACCTGCAGCCTATCAACCTCGTCATCTCCGAGGAGTCTACCGCTTAGTATTGCTACTAAAAGGGATACCTAATCTTGAAGTGTGCTTCGCACTTAGATGCTTTCAGTGCTTATCACATCCGAACATAGCTACCCAACTATGCCGCTGGCGCGACAATTGGTACACTAGAGGTTCGTTCACTTCGGTCCTCTCGTACTAGAAGCGACTCTTCTCAAGTATCCTGCGCCCGCATAGGATAGGGACCGAACTGTCTCACGACGTTCTGAACCCAGCTCACGTACCGCTTTAATTGGCGAACAGCCAAACCCTTGGGACCTTCTCCAGCCCCAGGATGCGATGAGCCGACATCGAGGTGCCAAACCTTGCCGTCGATATGAACTCTTGGGCAAGATCAGCCTGTTATCCCCGGCGTACCTTTTATCCTTTGAGCGATGGCTCTTCCACTCGAAGCCACCGGATCACTAAGTCCTGCTTTCGCATCTGCTCGACCTGTATGTCTCGCAGTTAAGCTCCCTTATGCCTTTACACTCAACGCATGATTACCAACCATGCTGAGGGAACCTTTGAGAGCCTCCGTTACATTTTTGGAGGCGACCGCCCCAGTCAAACTACCCGCCTAACACTGTTCCTGATCCTGATTCAAGGATCGAGGTTAGAATCCAAATAAACCAAGGGTGGTATTTCACCATTGACTCCACCGAACCTAGCGGCCCGGCTTCAAAGTCTCCCACCTATCCTACACATGACTTACCCGAACCCAATGCTAGGGTGCAGTAAAGGTGCACGGGGTCTTTCCGTCCATATGCGGGTAACCGGCGTCTTCACCGGTACCACAATTTCACCGAGCTCGTGGTTGAGACAGTGCCCAAATCGTTGCACCATTCGTGCAGGTCGGAACTTACCCGACAAGGAATTTCGCTACCTTAGGACCGTTATAGTTACGGCCGCCGTTTACTGGGGCTTCGATTCAAAGCTTCTCCCCGAAGGAATGACCTCTCCTCTTAACCTTCCAGCACCGGGCAGGTGTCAGTCCCTATACATCGTCTTAATTGACTTCGCAGAGACATGTGTTTTTGTTAAACAGTCGCTTGGGCCTTTTCACTGCGGCCTCTTTCGGCTCCACCAGTAAATAGTTTCACCTAATTGAGGCGCTCCTTCTCCCGAAGTTACGGAGCTAATTTGCCGAGTTCCTTAACCACGACTCACTCGAGCGCCTGAGAATACTCATCCCGTCTACCTGTGTCGGTTTGCGGTACGGACTGATAAAATTCTCCCATACGAAGCTTTTCTCGGCAGCATGATTACGATCAGTTTATGAGTATACACTCTCCCGTTCGTGTCTCGGTGTAAGAGAAAGCGGATTTGCCTACTTTCTCCACCTACACACTTAGACCACCTAATCCGACAGGTGGCTGATCTTCACTTCTGCGTCCCTCCTTATGGTCAAACAAATTTTACCAGGTACAGGAATATTCACCTGTTTACCATCACCTACGCCTTTCGGCCTCGGCTTAGGACCCGACTAACCCTGAGACGATTAACGTTGCTCAGGAAACCTTAGACTTACGGCGAGCGGATTTTTCATCCGCTTTATCGTTACTTATGCCAACATTTGCTTTTCTATACGCTCCAGAGTACCTCACGATACGCCTTCAGCGCCTATAGAATGCTCCTCTACCGCCCGATATTGCTATCGGGCCCATGACTTCGGCAAGTGGTTTAGTCCCGCAAATTGTCGACGCAAAGTCGCTTGACTAGTGAGCTATTACGCACTCTTTAAATGAATGGCTGCTTCTAAGCCAACATCCTAGTTGTCTAAGCAACTTAACATCCTTTCTCTGTTAACCACTATTTGGGGGCCTTAGTCGATGATCTGGGTTGTTCCCCTCTTGGCAATGGAGCTTATCCCCCACTGCCTGACTCCCGAGAAACATGTGTACGGAATTCGGAGTTTGTCTGGGTTTGGTACCGTTGTGACAGCCCTAGCCCAATCAGTGCTCTACCTCCGTCACACTTTATACTCGAGGCTAGCCCTAAAGCTATTTCGAGGAGTACGAGCTATTTCCGAGTTTGATTGGCCTTTCACCCCTATCCTCACCTCATCCAAGCGGTTTTCAACCCACAATGGTTCGGACCTCCATGAGGTTTTACCCTCACTTCATCCTGGACAAGGATAGATCACTCGGTTTCGCGTCTACCGCATGTTACTGAAACGCCCGTTTCAGACTCGCTTTCGCTACGGCTTCGTGCCTTAGGCACTTAACCTTGCAACATACGAGTAACTCGTTGGCTCATTATCCAAAAGGCACGCTGTCATCCCGATAAATCGGAACTCCAACTGCTTGTAAGCACATGGTTTCAGGTACTATTTCACTCTCCTAAAAGGAGTACTTTTCACCTTTCCCTCACGGTACTTATGCACTATCGGTCACAAAGGAGTATTTAGCCTTACCAGATGGTTCTGGCAGATTCCCACAAAATTCCACTTACTTCGTGGTACTTGGGAACATTTTCCAAAGAGTCATATTATTTTCACCTACAGGACTGTCACCTTCTATGGTTAAACTTTCCAGAATATTCAGTTAATAATATGATTTTTTACTCTTCGACCTATTCGTAATTCGGTCCGAAACGTCCCACAACACCGTCAACACAAGGGTTACGACCTTTAACATGTTGTACGGTTTAGGCTCTTTCCCTTTCGCTCGCCACTACTTAGGAAATCGTTTTTACTTTCTCTTCCTCCGGGTACTTAGATGTTTCAGTTCTCCGGGTTAGCTTTGCCCAACCTATGTATTCAGTTGGGAATGACAGAACATTACTCCTGCCGGGTTGCCCCATTCGGAAATCTACGGGTCTTAGGTTGTTACCACCTTACCGTAGCGTATCGCCGGTAGCCGCGTCCTTCATCGCCTCTTCGTGCCAAGGCATCCACCATGTGCCCTTAGTAACTTAACCAAAATATTAATATAAAAAGACGGTTTTTCTTAATTGTTGTTTCTTTTTAGACTCAGCTTAAGTTATTCGCAAATAACCTAAAACTCTTTCAATTTTTCAAAGAACTTGTTCCTAAAAAACTTAAGGTGTGGAGCTAATCGGGATCGAACCGATAACCTCCGCCTTGCAAGGGCGGCGCTCTCCCAATTGAGCTATAGCCCCAGAATTTCTTCTGGGCGGTTCCAATAATAAACACGCCACCTAAGTGGTGGGCCTGAGTAGAATTGAACTACTGACCTCACGCTTATCAGGCGTGCGCTCTAACCATCTGAGCTACAGGCCCGTGATTACTCACAGCAGCCTAAGCTGCTCAGGGATAAATAAAAGAATGAGCGACTAATAAAATCTTAGAATTTCAGATTACTCTTTAGAAAGGAGGTGATCCAGCCGCACCTTCCGGTACGGCTACCTTGTTACGACTTAGCCCCAGTCACCAGTTTTACCTTAGGCAGCTCCCTCTTCGAAAAGTTGGGTCACTGACTTTGGGTACCCCCGGCTTCCATGGCTTGACGGGCGGTGTGTACAAGGCCCGGGAACGTATTCACCGCTTCGTGCTGATAAGCGATTACTAGCAATTCCAGCTTCATGGAGTCGAGTTGCAGACTCCAATCCGAACTGAGGGTACTTTTAAGGGATTGGCTCCACCTCGCGGCTTCGCGACCCATTGTAGTACCCATTGTAGCACGTGTGTAGCCCTAGGCGTAAGGGCCATGCTGACTTGACGTCATCCCCACCTTCCTCACTACTTGCGTAGGCAGTCCCATTAGAGTGCCCAGCATAACCTGATGGCAACTAATGGTAGGGGTTGCGCTCGTTGCGAGACTTAACCCAACACCTCACGGCACGAGCTGACGACAGCCATGCAGCACCTGTACAGCGGCTCCGAAGAGAAGCCCCGTTTCTGGGGCGGTCCACTGCTTTTCAAGCCTAGGTAAGGTTCTTCGCGTTGCATCGAATTAAACCACATGCTCCACTGCTTGTGCGGGCCCCCGTCAATTCCTTTGAGTTTCAACCTTGCGATCGTACTCCCCAGGTGGAATACTTAATGCGTTAGCTGCGGCACTGAGCCATTCGGCCCAACACCTAGTATTCATCGTTTACAGCGTGGACTACCAGGGTATCTAATCCTGTTTGCTCCCCACGCTTTCGCGCCTCAGCGTCAGTTATGGACCAAGAGACCGCCTTCGCCACTGGTGTTCTTCCAGATATCTACGTATTTCACCACTACACCTGGAATTCCGTCTCTCTCTTCCAAACTCAAGATCTGCAGTATCAAAGGCAGTTCTGCAGTTAAGCTGCAGGATTTCACCTCTGACTTACAAACCCGCCTACGCGCCCTTTACACCCAGTAAATCCGGACAACGCTTGCCCCCTACGTATTACCGCGGCTGCTGGCACGTAGTTAGCCGGGGCTTTTTCTGTGGGTACCGTCAGATCCGATCCCTTGCGAAATCAAATTTTTCGTCCCCACTAAAAGGAGTTTACAATCTTACGACTTTCATCCTCCACGCGGCGTTGCTGGGTCACCCTTGCGGGCATTGCCCAATATTCCTCACTGCTGCCTCCCGTAGGAGTCTGGACCGTGTCTCAGTTCCAGTGTGGCTGATCATCCTCTCAGACCAGCTACAGATCGTTGCCTTGGTGGGCCATTACCCCACCAACTAGCTAATCTGATGCAAGCCCATCCACAGACGTTACCGAAGCAACTTTGATAACGACACCAGGTGATGCCATTATATTATTTGGTATTAGCGACAATTTCTCGACGTTATTCCAAATCTGCGGGTAGGTTACTTACATATTACTCACCCGTGCGCCAGTGTACTCATAATCCGAAAACTATTTTCCCCTTGACTTGCATGTGTTAAGCACGCCGCCAGCGTTCGTCCTGAGCCAGGATCAAACTCTCCGTTGTAAATTTTATAAAATGCGTGTAATCATGTTTGTTGAAACCCTAAAGAATTTTTCTTTAGTCACTCATTCTGTCAAAGAACTTAATCAAAAACGGATAAGAAACTTACTGTATAATTTTCTCTTTGTCAATAGCTGAAAAAACTTTTTTCTAATTTTTCCAGATCATTTTCAATATTTTGTGAGAACAATTATTCAAAAGCACAAACTTAAAAGTAGGCCTCTTCATTTTAAAAAGCAAATATTATTTTAAAATAATTTTCTACTTGATTTATTCCTCCCACTTTATTGAAAGTGGGATTGGGATAAAATGTTTTCTGCACTTTCAAATTAACTTGCCATCCCGTTTTTGCTCAATAAACACAATGGGAAACAGATCTTTTTAGTTATCATGCTTAAGGAATATATGTTTTGGATTCAAGAAAATGCGGAACGATTTCCAACTATTGTTATTTTACAAATGTACTCATTTATCGCTAGAAACTTACTTGGTTTTGTTTTTAATTTTCTTATTTCTACCACTATTTCCACTTTTTCTTGTTTTTGAAAGGGATTAAGTTGCTGAAATTTATTTCAGTTTACCTAAATAAATTGCTTTTAGAAACCCCCACCAAAAGGGATTAAATGTTTTTTAACCAATTCTTCATATATTTACAATAGGGTATAATTTCGGTACCTTTTTCAAGTTGTTTATTTTTTGCAAATAATTAGTTATATTTTTGACGGCTCTTAAGTAACTTTTAGCGTACTTACTAGTCTAATAATATGTAAATAAATCGCTAATCTGGTAATCATTGTTTAATAACTTATTTGCCGGAGATTGGGAGGTCAAACGCAAATGGTTACAGGATTTCGTTATTTAATAACAAAAACGAAAGGGGGAAACAATGAAAGACCTCAGCGCAAGCGAAGCAAGAAACAATCCGTTAGGTGATCTAATTAACGATGATATCTATGTTCTTCTCGAGAGCCGGGGGCTCATTAATGAGAAGTCAGTTAGAGATTATCAAATCCGGAAAAAATTCAAACAGCTCAGATCCACAAAAGTTAGCGCAAGCGATGCTATTGATTATCTGAGAGAAGAGTATCCTTACCTTCAGTTTGATACAATACGCAAAATAGTTTATCAAATTCAGAAATAAAACTTCTTGACAAACTAGATGTGTTCTTTTATATTTAGACCACAAGCTTTGAGGATCTTAATTGATCTTTGGGTTTGTGAGACAGCCCAGTGTCCCCCCCCCAACACTGGGCTTTTTATTAAATAATCTTGAGCGTTTTATGGGAAAGATAAAAAAGAAAATCAAATCAACATCTCATTCTCCCTTCAAAGATTATTGGGAACAAAAAAATTATATTCTGATCGGAATCGGTCTGCTTGTTTTGATTATAGGTTATGTTATTATGGCCCAAGGAAGTTGGGATAATCCCTTTTCATTAAATTATTCTCCCATTGTTTTATTGATCGCTTATCTAATTATATTCCCTTTAGCGATACTCTACAAAAAGAAAAAGAATAATCAAAGCGATATTAAAAATGACGCTTGCTAAAATAAAAGGTAATGTTGTATCTACACAAAAAAACAAACACCTGGCAAGTCACAAGTTACTTGTTGCTCACGCTATTGATCTCGAAGGGAATTTCATCGGGAATGAAGATATGATTGCTCTCGATTTAATTGATGCCGGGATCGGCGACACGGTTTTGGTCGTTAAAGAAGGGGACGCAGTTCAACAGATACTGGGACATGCAAACGCCCCTGTCAACACAATGATTATTGCAATCGTAGACGATATCAACGTTGAAGAATAACTAACAAAAAATAACTATACAAGTTGACTAATTTAGATTTAGCAAATTATATCTATCTTCGTCTTCTCCTTTCTATCGATGGCATCGGCCCAGGTAAAATTCTTACACTTTTAAACCATTTTGAATCTCCACAATCAATTTTCTCTTCCGACTTTAATTCACTTGTAAGAGTTGACAAAATCAGCAATACATTAGCCAATAGAATTTTAACTGCTCATCGTTCGATAACAACTATTAAAGAAATAGTTGAACAAGAACTTGAAAAGCTTGAGAAACTATCTGCCAAAGTAATTACATATTGGGATGTTGAATATCCACTCTTACTAAAAAAAATATATTTCCCCCCATTAATACTCTACACACTGGGGGAATTTTCCGAGATGGATAATTATTCACTGGCAATTGTGGGAACAAGGCAACCTACAAATTACGGAAGATCACAAACAGAAAAATTTGCGTCTGAATTTGCAAAACAAAACATCGTGGTGGTAAGCGGAATGGCAAGAGGAATTGATTCCATAGCACACAAATCTGCATTGAAAAACGGAGGTAGAACAATTGCCGTTATAGGTTCTGGATTGGATGTTATTTACCCCCCCGAAAACAAAAAACTTTATGCCGAGATTATGGATAGCGGTTTAGTCATTTCCGAATACGAATTAGGTACAAAACCCGATGCGCAGAATTTTCCAAAGCGTAATAGAATAATATCCGGTTTAACACAAGGCACGTTAGTTATTGAAACCGGTTTAAACGGCGGGGCAATGCAAACTGCATCCTATGCATTAGATCAGAACCGCGAAATTTTCGCGCTCCCCGGGTATATTGGAGTTAAACAAAGCGAAGGAACAAACAAGCTAATCCAAAAAGGAGAAGCAAAATTAGTTACTGCGCCCGAAGATGTTTTGGTAGAATTGGAATTCAAACTAAAACCGGTAATCGGTCAAAATATCCCCAAACCTACAATAGAATTAAATATTTTTGAAGAAAAAATAATTAACTCACTTGGCACCGAAGCTGTCCATATCGATATGATCGCTGATAATTGTTCGATGAATACTGCGGAATGTTTAGTACACCTTTTATCTCTGGAATTTAAAGGAGCAATTAAACAATTGCCCGGTAAAATGTTTGCAGTTGTTTGATTAGTATTTCTTTTTCGATTTCCAAAACTCTTTCAGTCTTTCTTTAATCGTCTTTTCGAAACCATTGCTGCTTGGGAAATAATACTGCTTATTTTTCATCTCTTCGGGGAAATAATTTTCATCCATAAAATTATTTTCAAAATCGTGAGGGTATTTATACTCTTTACCGTAACCGATATCTTTCATCAATTTTGTGGGAGCATTTCTTAAATGAAGGGGAACGTTATAAAGAGGTTGATTTTTAACATCGGCATATGCTTTGCTTATAGCCATATAAGATGAATTGCTTTTAGGAGATGAAGCCAGGTAAGTAACGCATTGTGCAAGAATAATTCTTGCTTCGGGCATTCCTATTTTATGAACAGCACTGAAGGTTGATTCGGCAATCAACAAACCGTTTGGAGATGCATTACCAATATCTTCGGATGCCAGCACTACTAATCTTCTTGCAATAAAAAGGGGATCTTCTCCCCCTTCCAGCATACGCGCCATCCAGTATAGAGCTGCATCGGGATCGCTTCCGCGTATACTTTTTATAAAAGCCGAAATCAAATTATAATGCTCTTCCCCGCTTTTGTCGTAAAGAATATTTTTCTTTTGTACTACCTCTTCAATTATTTTTTTAGTGATTTTAATTTCATCTTTATTTTTTTCGGAAATTACCGCCGCTTCCAATACATTTAAAATAATTCTTGCATCTCCGCCAGAAATGAAAATAAGAAAATCCTTATCAACCTCGGAAATATTGAAATTGCAAAGGAAGTCATCGTTAGTAAGAGCATAATTTATGATATTCTCTAAATTTGTTTTTGTTAATTCTTCCAACATGAATATTCTCGATCGTGAGCGAAGAGCCGGAATAATTTCGAATGAAGGATTTTCAGTAGTAGCACCTATTAAAATAATTTCTCCTGATTCAACAGAAGAAAGAAGAGCATCTTGCTGCCCCTTGTTGAAACGGTGAATCTCATCAATAAAAAGGATTGTTCGTTTGCTATAATTTAAATTCTCACGCGCCTTTTGAATAACAGCACGGACATCCTTAACCCCCGACGATACAGCGTTAATTTGAAAGAATTCCGAACTGGTATTTTCAGCAATAATTTTTGCTAGTGTGGTTTTACCGGTACCCGGTGGCCCCCATAAAATGAATGAACTCAAAGTATCGTTTTCAATCATCCCTCTTAACGGTTTGCCTTGGCCAACAAGTTGAGTTTGTCCCTCAAATTGATCGAGCGATTTTGGTCTGATTCTATCGGCAAGGGGTGAATGCGGTATTTGGATTTTATTTGTCACCTAACTATGGATACTCTAGTTCTTCTCAATTCTGAATGCTTTTTCATTCTTTCTTAACATATGGAATCTTTCTCGTGCAACCTTTTCAATCTTCACTAAGTTTGTTTTGAGCGAATCAATCTCATTATCCAATTCTTTTAATCGTAATTCCGTATCGTCTAATTCTTTTTGAAGAGTTTTAACCTCGTTCTTCAAATTTATGAACTTCATCAATCCATAGTCGTTAAAAATAATAAAAGCCGAAAAGCCGATAAGAATAATTACGTACAAAATCCAGATGCCGCTTATATTTTTCTTTTTTATCGGCATAGCAAATCCTAAAAATCCATCCTGTTGCGTTTATCTATTTTAATACCATATGTACTTTCGGCAATTGCATATAGTTCTTTCAACTTAATTAAAGGAATGGTTTTCTCTCTTCCAATCATTCTTGCAATAAATAAAGTATGAGCCGAATGCTCAAGCTTTTCCATCCTGTAATAAGCGCCTTTAATTGTTTTACCTAAAGTAACTGCACCGTGATTTTCCAATAGAAAAGCCCAGCTATAATCAATGTAAGGGGAGATTGAATCGGGTAATTCTTCTGTTGAAGGTGTACTGTATTTGCATAGCGGAACTTTACCCAAAGCAAGAACAACTTCCGGGAAAACTGCACGGGTAAATCCTTCTCCTGCCGTAGCAAAAGCCGTTGAATAAATAGGATGACAATGAATAACAGAATTTATATCGGGACGATTATTGTAAGCTAGTAAATGTATTAATACTTCCGTGGATACTTTCCCGTTTCCATTAGTCAAAATTCCCTTATAATCAATTTCAAGCAGATCGCCTTCTTCAATTTCTCCCTTGCATTTACCTGAAGGTGTAATTAGAATTCGTTCACTATCAATCCGTGCGGAAAGATTGCCGTCGTATGCCGAGACAAATCCTTTTTCATAAACTTTCCGGCACGCTGAAGTGAGTTCGTATCTAAGAGACATTTTCTTCCAAAGCTTCAATTAATTTCAAATTTATTAAACCGTCTTCCCCGGTTACCTGAGGAGTTTCATTTTTCAAAAATGATTTCTGTACGGCTTTTAATAATCGTACTTGCTTGTTGGCTCTTTTCCTGAAAGCTTTTTTCCCTTCCCCTTTCAAGTCAATAACCAGTTTGGCCGTTACATTTTTTTTACCGAGCATATTTTCAATACTAAGAGCTCCCTTGTATCCCAATATTTCGATTCTGTTGAATGCTTTAGGACTATTATAGGATACGTTGAAATAGCCGAATCCGCTCTTTTCAAACTTCACGATTCCATTAGCAAAATCTTCCACTTCACATTTATAAATAACATTAGCCAAATTTCCGGATATGGAATTAATTTCTCCGCCGAAATATCTAAGCAAATCGATTATGTGCGTACCTAGATCTCTCAATGCACCCCCGCCGCTTAATTCTTTTTTGAACCTGAAATTATCATCCGGGGGTAAGTCTATATTATAATGAATAGTGATGGATATCAGCTTTCCCAATACTTGGTTGTCTAAAAGTTCTTTTGCTTTTACTGTTAAAGGGTGAAAACGGTTGGTATAATTTATTGTAAGAAAAACATTTTTCTCTTTACAAATATTTACCATCTCTTCCGCTTGTTTCGAATTTAATGCAAGAGGTTTATCACACAGTATATGCTTACCCGCTTTTGCCGCTTTGATTACTTGCTCGTAATGATCGGCATTTACACTACCTATGTAAACGGCGTTAATATCACTGCTAAGGAATTGGTCGTAATTATTAAATGAATTAACTGAAAAAAATTTTGAAGATAAGCTTTTTGCTCTCTCCAAACTGCCGCTGTAAATTGATATCAACTTGCTTCTCTTAAGAAGCATAAGGGAAGGGAGAAATGTGTTTTCCGAAAACTGTCCGCAACCGGCTATTCCCCACCTTAATTTTTTCTGCATTCTGCCGGTCATATTCATTTGTTTTGCTTTACCGATAATTTTCATTTATCACTTTATAATTTTGTTCATCAATTTGGTAATAGGCACAGCATTCTGCATTATGAAAAAATGTATGGCAGGTACATTTTGATTCATCAAATCTTCTACTTGCTTAAATGCCCATTCTACGCCGATGTCTAAAACATGTTCCGGTTTGGCAGCCATAACCTCCTCGGATAATTCATCGGGGACATCGATAAAAAAGTTTTTCGGGATATTATTCAATTGTTGATGGGATGTTAAAATTTTAATCCCGGGAATAATGGGTATGTCAATCCCAGCGTCGCGGCAAAATTTAACGTAATCATAATAACGCTTGTTATCATAAAACATTTGAGTTACAATATATTCCGCCCCTGCTGCAACTTTTTCTTTTGTAAACTTTATATCGGTTCCCAAATTAGGAGCTTCAAAATGTTTCTCCGGGTATCCTGCAACACCGATACAATAACTCATCGGTTCGGCGTCTAATAACGTATCTTCCAAATAGCGGCCGTGATTCATATCGTCTATTTGCTTAACCAAATCAACCGCAAAATTGTTTGTAGATCTGCCGAATTTTATAGGTTTACTATAACCGCTATCGTCTCCCCTAACGGCAAGAACATTATCAATACCCAGGTAGTGAAGTTCAATTAAAAAATCTTCCGTCTCTTCTTTTGTAAAACCGTGGCATATTACGTGGGGAACAGCATCAATGTTATATTTATTTTGGATCAAGGCACAAATTCCCAGGGTACCGGGGCGTTTTCTTTTTATGCGCATTTTATAATCGCCGCTTGAAGTTTCCTCGTAAATGATTTCTGCGGCATGACTTGTAATATCAATATATTTTGGATCGAACTTCGCTACATCTTCCAATACTGCCAAGAGCTGCTTTATGTCTCCCCCTCTTTTAGGAGGAATAATTTCAAATGATATTAATGTTTCCGCAGACTTAGATAAATGTTCTGTTACTTTCATAATTCTCTTTCATAATTCTCTTTCATTATTGGATTCAGTAATTTACAATTTTCTTAAATAAACTTCTTGTTTTAATATTAAACTCATTATTCCGGCATCAATGTCAGCAATTCATAATCGGAGTTTTGGACATATTCATTATCAGTAATAACCTTTAAATATTCTCCGCTCAACCATTTATCAACCATATTTTTATAATGATCGCTCAAAAAATGCCCGGATTGTCCAGTAGTTAAAATGAATTCAAACTCTCCGGGTTTGGCAAAATCATAAATAAATCTCATTGAAGGACCAACCCTAACATCGAAAGGATTTGTAAAAGAGTACTCCTGCATAAAAACCGTAGTTCCGTCACCTCCAACGCTGAAAGGGCCGACATCAATCAATTGATCAATGATAGATGACGCTCCGTGGAAAAAGTGCTTGAAAGTTACTTTGTGGATTTCTCCCCATTGCCACATTGCCAAATTTTCACCTAACTTGTTTTCTAATTCGGAAAGAGCTTCATCCAAACTTCTTCTTATAATGTCGTCCCTGAATTCACGTTCGTAAGTATTAATATCATCAAACCAAATCGAGTTGTTGTTTTTCAATAACCGGGATACAGTACGATAAGGAACGTTTGCAAGAAATATATATTCGCTTAATAAATCTTCCCCCATTTCATCAATAAAAATATTCTTGATTAGTTTCTGTAAGAACATTGTGTAAATTGTCGGTGTCTGGCTCCGTTGATCCATAACAAAATCCCAATTGCCAAAGAGCTCCAATGCCAGTTTTAAATTTTCATCATAGACTTCAATACTTTTGAAAGCACTTAAAACATATTTGGTTATATCTTCAGCGTAATGAGAATAAAAATCATTCTGATATTTTTTAAAATCATTCTCTGAATGTATTTTCTTGGAATTGAGTAATTCCGTAATTCTTTGAATTCGCGACGGCGGCTCCCATATATTCGAAATGTGATACTTAAAATTCTTTATCGTTTTGTTATTTGCCGATGCAATAAATCCTTGTGGAGGATTAAATAGCTTCGGCATTTCATCGTACGGTACATAACCTATCCAATCGTAACGATCAGTTGTTCCGTCAAAAATTAATGTAGGACTCCCCTGCAACCGGCGGGGCAACTTTGCCGCGCATACATACCCGATGTTTCCTTTATTATCGGCATAAACAAAATTCTGCCCCGGTGACTGGAAATACTTCAATCCTTCCTTGAATTCATCCCAGCCTGTGGCACGGTTAACCGAATACATTGCAAACAATTCGTCGCTAACATCAAAGCCTGTCCATCTCATGCTTATCACACTTTTTCCTTGATACTCATTCGGGAATAATGAATTGTAAGAATGTATATCAGAAATGATCGGGCCCCTATGATTTTTTCTGATTTCGTGTTCAATAAATTCGGAGTCTTTTATATAAATGGTATCGGTTTTGACAGAGATATCTTTCCATCTCCCGTTAAGTAAATATTTCGATTTTGAAGAGTCTAGTTGTTCTATATAAAAATCGGCATCATCAGCCATAACGTTTGTTACAACCCATGCAATATTTTCATTTTTACCAATTACAACACCGGGAGCGCCTGGTAAAGTAAATCCTTCGCAATTCCAACTGCCCCCCCTAATTACAACCACGTACCAAGTAGCCGGTGCCTGCATAGGGAGATGAGGATCATTTGCAATAATAGGCAGGCCTGAAGCGGAATGATCACCGTTTACCACCCAGTTGTTCGATCCCAGATGTGTACCGGTAAACCCCATGAATTCACGAAACATTTTATCAGTTTCAATAAAACCTGTAGAAACAGCTGCAAATTTTTCATAACCGGCTGGAATAATTGTCGGTTCGTTCTCAGGGTAATCGGGAAGAATATCAGCTGCTTTTTCAGCTCCCAACTTTTGAATGAGATGAGCAAATGAAATATCTGACCACCAGCTTAGGTTAAGCGACCAAGCCATCATCTTGGAGATGATTATGCTGTGTTCGGGCTTCCAGGGTTCGGGATCATAACCTAATACATCAAATTCCGTCGGGAAATTTCCCTGTGCTTCTTTTATATATTCATTTATTCCGTCAACGTAAGCGGATAAAATATTTTTCATCAACGGATTCATTTCCAACAATGAGGATTTTACGGTACTAATAAAATCGAGAGTACGGAACATTTTATCGATAGGTACTGTCCGTTCTCCGAATACTTCGCTGAGGCGCCCCATGCCGGCTCTTCGCAGCATGTCCATCTGAAACATTCTTTCCTGTCCGTGCAGAAAGCCCAGTGCAAATGCAGCATCTTCTTCAGTCTCGGCATAAATATATGGTACCGCGTAATTGTCTCTATAAATTTTTACATCATTACTAATCCCAAATACTTCAACTTCACCGGAGTATTCCGGGAGCGAATCATTAAGTACTTTGTAGGAATAAAGAAAAACAAAAACTATGAGTACGATGATTGAAACGGTTAACGACAAAGTTACTTTAAGCCAGGTTTTCATTTTTACCTATGGTTTTTCTGAATTGAGTAAACCGACCCGCGTAAGGGTTTATTTTATTTTGATAATATAAGCTTTTTACTAAAATCTTTCTTACGGTTTGATTAAATTTACAATTATTCGAAATCAAGGAAGATCAATGGATATTATAACTCTACTGCCAATAATTCTTAGCGCCGCTGTTTTAATTTTAATAATTATAACACTTTTAAAAGTAAATAAACCGGAATCATCTTTCAAACTTGAGGATATGGAAAAACTTTTTGATGCTACAATCGAAAAGATAGAACGGACATTGAGAGATGAATTCAGCCGCAACAGGGAGGAATCCGCTTCAGTTGCAAAACTTCAGAGAGAGGAAATGCGGGCTTCACTCGATAAGTTCAGCGAACAATTGTCGAAACTAACCGATAAAAATGAAGAACGCTTTGATAAGCTTACTGATAAAGTCGGGATTCAGTTGAAGGATATTCAAGAAAACAACAGCAAGAAACTTGAAGAGATGCGTGTTACTGTCGATGAGAAACTCCACTCAACATTGGAAAAAAGATTGGGAGAATCATTCAACATTGTAAGCACACAATTGAAAAGCGTTTACGAAGGTTTGGGTGAAATGCAAAAACTGGCAACCGGTGTCGGCGATTTAAAACGTGTACTTACAAATGTAAAAGCAAGAGGCACATGGGGGGAAGTTCAACTGGAAAGATTGATAGAACAAATTTTAACTCCGGAGCAATATGCAAAAAATGTTAAGACTAAAAAGTCGAGCAATGCAATTGTTGAGTTTGCTATTAAAATGCCGGGCAGTCAAGATGACGAACCGGTCTGGATACCGGTTGATGCCAAATTCCCGCTCGAAGATTATCAAAAATTAATGGATGCACAGGAAGTTGCCGATATAACCTTAATTACAGAAATATCGAAAGCAATTGATAGACGAATTAAACTTCAGGCAAAAGATATTCATGAAAAATATATCGATCCCCCCAACACAACCGATTTCGCATTAATGTTCTTACCGGTGGAAGGTTTATATGCTGAAGTTCTCCGGATACCCGGATTATGTGATTTCGTACAAAGAGAACATCGGGTAACCATTACAGGTCCTACTACATTTTTAGCCGTACTTAATAGTCTGCAGATGGGATTTCGAACTTTGGCCATTCAGAAAAAATCAAGCGAAGTGTGGAAAATTTTAGGCGGTGTAAAAACCGAATTCGGCAAGTTCGGAGACGTGCTCGATAAAACACAAAAGAAATTACTGGAAGCCAGCAACACTATCGATGATGCGTCCAAGCGCTCGCGTGCAATCGAACGTAAATTGCGAGATGTACATGAACTACCCGCCGGTGATGATGATTTAAAGTTGCTGGATGATTAAAAAATCGTCAAGGTTTTCCACTTATAAAAAAATCGCCAGCTTTGAAGGTCGTAAAAGTTCATCACAACAAAAAGACTTTCGGGATTGGTAAACCAGGGAAAATAGACCTAAGCCTCTAAGGTCATTGCCAAATTAAATATTGCAATACATATCCAGCTTAACCAGAGCGTGCTTGTCACCTATAGCAATAAGTTTATCCCCGTTTTCAAAAACAGTTGTAGATTTTGGATTATAGATAAATGTGCCGTCTTTTCTATAAATTGCTACAATGATAATATTCAAATCCTTTCTCACCGGTGAATCGATAAGCGACTTCCCAATCAACTGCGATTTTTCCCCAAGAACAATTTCTTCCAGGCTAATATCAACTTCTTTGCTTCTTGCAACAACTTCGATAAAATCAATCACGCCGGGGCGAAGCAGCAATTGAACCATTCTATTGCCGCCAAGTTCGTACGGTTTAACAACACGGTTTGCACCGGCTTTCATTAGTTTGGATTCTGTGCCTTCGTCAATAGCGCGTGCTACGATAAACAAATTCGGGTTATGCTCTTTTGCTGAGAGCGTGGCAGAAACATTATCGGCATCTGTTTTAATTACAGCTACAATTCCTTTAGCCCGTTTTATCCCCGCCTTAAGTAAGATATCATCGCTGGTTGCATCGCCATCTATAAATATAAATCCTTTCTCTTCCAGTTTTTCTAATTTTGCAGGATTATTTTCTATCACCACAAAAGGGGCGTCGTTTTCCTTAAGTCCTTCGCAAATTTGCATACCCATTCTACCGTAACCGCAAACTATATAATGATTTTTCATTTCTTCCAATTTCTTGCTCATTCTTCTCCTCCTGAAAACTTGTGTCTCTATCAAAAATTGAGCTGCTTTACCGCCGGAATAAGCAATCGCAAATACACCGGTAATTATCAAAAAGATTGTAAGCATCTGGCCGGAATGCGATAAGGGTTTTAGTTCCTTGAACCCGGTAGTGGAAATTGTAATCACGGTCATATAAAATGCATCGATTAAATCCATATCCTCAATCAAAGAATAGCCTATAACACCTAAAATACAAATCACAACAAGTGACCCGATTCCCAATCTAAATTGCCGTGCGGTTTGGTTAACCATTTTTATTCATTTCATTATTTGAAAACTTACGGGTAAATATCAAGATCAAAAGGTTAAGTTGCAAGTTATATCCGGTTTCCGGTTTTATCCGGATTTTACGAGGAATAGGAGACTCTTTACCGATAAATTGGTGAGATTCACCGATAAATGCTTTATGTGCCATATTATTCCACATATATTTGACACCAGAAAACGAAATTACTCTAGGAGACAAAAATGAACGAAACAAAACATGCAAGCCCGCGTATCTGGCTAGGCGTAATCCTGATTATCTTCGGGGCATTATTCCTACTAAGAAATTATGATATTTTTGATTTCGATATACCGGAATTTGTTTACCAATGGCAAACAATATTTATTTTGATAGGCCTTATCCTATTAGCAACATCTCGTAATAAAACAGCGGGTGTGGTATTTATCGCAATAGGCGGGCTCAATTATTTCCCCGAACTTTGGCCTTTGATATTAATCGGTATTGGTATATATATTTTATATAAGAGAAATCATCACAGTATAAATATTGAACATGGTAAGGTACACGATATTAAAATCGGAGAATCTACTAATATAGGTGAAGATTCAATTGACGACGTATCCATATTCGGCGGCGGAAATAAAGTATTTCATTCTCAAAATTTCCGCGGCGGAAAAATCACATCAATCTTCGGCGGTTCGGAAATTGACCTATACGATTGTAAACTTGCCGATGGCGTTCAGATTATAGATATCACGGCTATTTTTGGAGGATCTACTATAGTTATTCCGCAGGATTGGAAAGTGGAAATTGATGTGGTTGCAATCTTCGGCGGCTTCGGCGATAAAAGAAGAAAAGACCCGAACCTTGTTTATCAACCAAATAAAACTTTGTTAATAAAAGGTGTGGTCCTATTCGGGGGCGGTGAAATTAAAAATTAGTGCGGCATTATCCGGTGATTATTAAAAAGTTAATTTTGAATAAATGTTGGAGAAAGAAATGAACAATTCGAACGGAAGATCTTGGCTGGGGATTGTTTTAATTATTTTAGGTTCCGTCTTCTTGTTGAAAAATTTACACATATTCCCATACGAAATTCAAAGAATTATTTTTTCGTGGCCGTCAATTCTTTTGCTTATCGGTATTTTTATCCTCTCCAAATCGAGAGATAATTTTATGGGTATAATATTCATAGGTATTGGCGCCATCGCCCTTTCACTGAGAATATTCGATTATTCTTTCAGGGAATTTTTCTACGATTATTGGCCCGTGCTATTAATTTTGTTGGGATTATTTATTATTTATAGAAGAAAAGATTTTTCACACTTCACATCTACTGATGGGGAAAAAGGTGAATTCGAACCAACGAGCGATAACTACTTAGACGAAACTGCCGTATTCGGCGGAATTGATAAAAAAATTAAAGCCAATAATTTCAGAGGCGGCAAAATCACAGCAATATTCGGCGGTGTTGACCTTGACTTTTACGACGCACAACTGGCAGACGGCGAACAAGTTTTAGATCTAATTTGTATATTCGGCGGCGCCGATTTGATTGTTCCACCCGACTGGCAGGTGGTTATTAAAGCAACTGCAATATTCGGCGGGTTCGATGATAAAAGAAGAAAACGTTCGGGAACTGTTTTACAGGAAGGAAAGGTCTTGGTAATAAAAGGATTACTTCTCTTCGGCGGTGGAGATATTAAAAATTAGCCACCTAATTTATTAACAGTAGGGACTTAGGGCATAATGATAAATCCGTTTATCAAAAGTACCAATAGATTTTCAACATATCTTTTTATTTGGCTTGCAGTATCAGCCGTACATCTTTTCACATTGTATATAATACTTGGGATGAATTTTTATTACGCATTGGCCGATAGCCTGGTATTCAACATTCTCTATCTGGGTATCGGCTTAAGCCTCTGGTACCCCACAAAGTTTATTTCATTTGAAAATTATACTCTACTGAAAATTTTCATCAACCATATACTTGCTGCTATTGTAACTTCCGGGGCATGGGTTCTTCTCGGTTATTTTGCAATGCTAAATGTTTTGGGGGTGGAAGGGGATCAAAAAGATTTTCTCTATCAATCATTAGTGTGGCGATTCTTGATCGGGATTTTATTCTATTCGATAATTGTATCTCTAAACTATGTGATAATATACTACACAAATTTTCAGGAGAAAATTCTTAAAGAATCGGAATTGAAGGCGCTCGTAAAAGAATCGGAATTAAAGACACTTAAATATCAAATAAATCCGCATTTCGTTTTTAATAGTCTCAATTCGATAAGTTCATTAACAATTTCCGATCCAAAAAAAGCTCAGGAAATGACAATCAAACTCTCCAGCTTTCTGCGATACACTCTATCCAAAAACGAAAAGCAGAAACATAAATTGAGCGATGAGATAGACAATGTTAAATTATACCTTGATATTGAGAAGATACGTTTTAGCGATAAATTTAAATACGTTGAAGAAATTACGGATGAATGTAAATCTATCGAGGTGCCGAGTATGATTTTGCAGCCTTTATTCGAAAACGCTATTAAACACGGTGTTTACGAAAGTGTTGATAAAGTAATTATAAAACTCATTTGCAAAGAAGAAGATGATTATCTTAAGATCATTGTTGAAAATGAATTTGACCCCGAAGCCGTATCAAAAAAAGGAGAAGGAATAGGATTGTCAAATATTCAAAACAGGTTGAAACTTATTTATAATCAGGATAACTTATTAACCATTAGAAAATCGGAAAATATTTTCAAAGCAAATATTTACATACCTCTCCACGGAGCATAATGTTATGAGTGAGAAAATTAATGCCGTAATCATTGATGATGAAATTTTGGCTCAGGATATTATAACCAGCTATTTAAAAAAATATAACCAAGTTGAAGTAATTGCCAAATGCAATAATGGCTTCGAAGGGATAAAAGTTATAAACGAACTAAAACCGGATATAATATTTCTAGATATTCAAATGCCGAAGATAAACGGATTTGAAATGCTCGAACTTTTAGATGAAGCTCCCGTTATCATTTTCTCTACAGCGTTCGACCAATATGCTCTGAAAGCATTCGAAGTAAACGCTACCGATTATCTTCTCAAACCATATTCCGAAGAACGGTTCGACGAAGCTCTTAAAAAAGCGCTTTCGCAGTTAAAAAATATTGATAATCATTCGGAGAAAATTAAATCCCTTATTTCTCACTTGGATGAAAAACAGGAATACCTCGATAGAATTGTTGTAAAAAACAATCAAAAGATCACCATTATTTCTGTAGATGATCTGCATTATATTGAAGCACAGGATGATTATGTGATGCTATACACTGCCAAAGGTAAATTGTTGAAGCAGAAAACGATGAAATATTTTGAATCTCATCTAAATCCAAAAGATTTTGTTAGAATTCACCGTTCTTATATCACTCTAATAAAATTTATTAAAGAGATAGAACTCTTCGAAAAAGACACATATAAAGCGATTCTGCAGGACGGCACCAAACTGCCGGTTAGTAAAAGCGGGTATGAAAAATTAAAATCATTTTTCAACCAGTAACATTTTTCTTTTGGGTCGTTTGAAATAATAAAACTCCGATTGAAGTTTGTCTTACCTATTTCTATATTTCAACGTTGAAAATCTCGTGAGGATACAATGAAATTAGACAAGGATCTGCAATCCGTTCAGGAAGTTAGAGAATTAACATACCGTGCCAAACAAGCACAATTGGAATTCAAGCATTTCAGTCAAACACAAGTTGATAAAATTGTCAAGGCAATGGCCGATGCAGGTTTTAAAGAAGCCGAGAGATTGGCAAAAATGGCATATGAAGAGACAGGATTCGGCAAATGGGAAGATAAAGTAATAAAAAATCAATTTGCTACGAAAGATGTTTATAATTCCATCAAAGACTTGAAAAGTGTAGGTATTATTGATATTCAAAAGAACGGCAAAATTGTTAAGATTGCAGAACCGATGGGCGTTGTTGCCGCGCTGATACCATCAACCAACCCCACATCAACAGCAATGTTCAAAGTGATAATTTCATTAAAATGCAGAAACTCAATTGTTTGCAGCCCTCATCCTAAAGCCATAAGAAGCACCACTGAAGCATTGCGTGTTTTAAGAGAAGCTGCCGAAAAAGCCGGTGCTCCTAAAGATTTGATTCTATGTATGAGTATGCCGACGCTGGAAGGGACCAATTCTTTAATGAAGGATGAGAACACCGCAATTATTTTAGCCACGGGTAATACGCCTATGGTACGCGCCGCTTATAGTTCAGGGCATCCGGCCTACGGAGTTGGCCCGGGTAATGTTCCGGCATTTATCGAACGTTCGGCAAATTACCAAAAAGCTGTTGCGGATATTATTTACGGAACAACTTTCGACAACGGCACACTCTGCTCTTCCGAACAATCTATGATTGTTGACAGACCTTTGAAGGATAAGGTTATTGCAGAGGCAAAAAAGAACGGTGCTTATTTTGTGAATGCCCAAGAGAAAAAGAAATTGGAATCTGTTATGGTAAAAGATGGGCATATTAACCCGGAAGTTGTTGGCAAACCGGCTGCCTGGATTGCAAACTACGCAGGAATTTCGGTACCCGAATCTACAAAAGTTTTGATTGCGGAATGCGAGACGGTTGGGAAGCAGGAACCTATGTCGATCGAAAAACTTTCACCAACCCTGGCTTTTTATGTTGTTGACGGCTGGCTGGACGGGTGCCATAAATGTATAGAACTGCTTGAGTTCGGCGGAGTTGGTCATACAATGGCTATTCATTCCAACGATAAAGAAATTATATTAAAATTTGCATTGGAAAAACCCGCGTTTAGAATTTTGGTGAATACTCCAAGTTCAATAGGCGCGGTTGGATATACAACTGCATTAAATCCATCATTAACATTGGGCCCCGGTACATGGGGAGGATCGATAGTATCCGAGAATGTTACAGCTTACCATTTGATGAATGTTAAAACACTTGCATTCGAGACTAACCCTGTAAACAGCGGTCAGTCAGTTTCATCTTTTGACGGAACTGTGTTAAAGGTATCTAAAAACGGAGAGGGGAGTTTTATTTCCGAGATTGAAGATAGGCTGCGTGCTCGCGCAGGCAACCCTGCCGTTGAATATGTTCATAAAACCAATAAGGCAGAAGTTAAAAGCCCCGGTAAATTAGGGGCGGGCATTTCGGAAGATGAAATTCAAAAAATTATTAAAGAATTCAAGATGTAAATCACATCCCGGAAATAATTGATTTATTTAATATTCTTAAAAAACATGAATTCAAAATCGGATAAAAAAATAAACGGCTGGTCTATTGAAAGCGGTGATTACAATAGAAGCTTCAAAGATGAAAAAAAATGGTTAAAACGTGAACGCAGAAAAAAATTTCTGAAAACGACACTACATTTGATTATTTATTTTATCATACTTGTTTTGATAACGCTATATATTTTATCGTAGTTGATTAATTATCGTACCTATCTAGTTTAAATCTTTCACCCAGATAAAGTTTTCTTACTTCTTCGTCTTCTGCTAAAGCATCGGCAGTTCCCTCTTTGAATATTTCACCGTTGATTAAAATATAAGCACGGTCAACAATGCTCAGTGTTTCATGCACATTATGGTCTGTAATTAAAACCCCAATACCTTTCTCTTTAAGATTGGCAACAATATTCATAATATCTTCAACGGCAATTGGATCTACCCCCGCAAATGGTTCATCGAGCAGCATGAATTTCGGATTAGTTGCTAATGATCTGGCTATTTCCGTTCTTCTTCTTTCACCGCCGCTAAGCTGAAACCCTAAACTTTTGCGTATGTTAGTAATGCTTAATTCTTCCAACAATTTTTCCATCCTTTCATGCCGTTCCTTATTGGATAGATCGATCATCTGTAGAACTGCCATTATATTATCTTCAACGCTTAAGCGTCGGAATACGGAAGCTTCCTGCGGCAGATATCCGATACCAAGGTTTGCTCTTTTATACATCGGCAGCGCGGTTACTTCTTCTTCGTCAATAAACACACGTCCTTCGTTAGGTTTAATCATCCCTACAATCATATAAAAAGTTGTGGTTTTACCGGCGCCGTTAGGTCCTAATAATCCGACTACCTCCCCCTGTTTTACCTGAACAGATACTCTTTTAACAACACTTCTTTTCTTATATATCTTTACAAGCTGCTCGCTTCTTAATGTCAGTTCTTTTTGCATAATGATCTTTTATTTGTAATAATTTTTGTTTCTTAAAACCGCATCTTTGTTTGGTCTTCCTTCGTATAGAATGAATGTAGGAAGAGTAAATTCTTTTTCTTTCCCGTTTACAAGATTCTCCGGGTGGTATTCACTTACGGGGGAGCCGTACAATCTAACATCCGATACTTCCGAGCTGTCGAAATAAATCACCGCATTTTGTGCGCTCGATTTAATCAAGCCGCTCGATTCGTTCTCCTCTACAAGATAATAAATACTTAGCACCGAACCGTTTATTTCAGTACGTTCCATACCATTGCCGTTGAAATAAATATTAATTTTATCCCCCGACATTTGATCGTAACGAAATTCGTAACCTTCCCCTTTAGAAATAATTGAGGAATTGGATTCCACTTCTATCCGTTTTAACCTGTTTTTTTCTAAAAATATATTTACCGTATCTCCAACTAATTGTGAATTATCATACCACAATACCGGCGGTCTACTCTCATCGGTTTGTTTGATAGTTAAAATTCTGTCTTCGTTACGGAAAAAAAGGGATTTATCGTTTAAAGAAGAAAACAAGCCCCGCATTATTTTTACCGAATCGGTGGCAATAAAAAGATTTATACTGTCTTTCTTCTGCTCCATTATCATAGATGAAATTACAAGTGTATCAACCTCCCCGCTGTTTGCAGTATCAATTTGAATAAATACAGGGTTGCCTGTAATTTTGGAGTAACCTTCTTTTTTTAAATCCTTTAATTCATCCCCTGCTATGATGAAATTATTTTCTTCGTCCGAAATTATAACATTACCGAATGCATAAGTTGACTCTAATTCTTTAATGTAAATCAAACTGTCTGCTGAAATAGATGAGGCTTTGTCGAATATTAAAACATTCCCGGCGGCATCAAAATTTTCATCATCCACGAAATATGTCAGCCGGTCGGAATTAAGAATATTTGCAGCATCAACCAGCTTTACATTGCCGATAAAATATGCCCGCTTTTCATCAGTGTAATAGTATCCTTTTGAAGCAGATAATTTGACATTACCATCATCTAAGTATACATCTCTGTCTGAGAATGCAATTTTATCATCACCGTAATAATAACCCTCTTCTGTAAGTATACGCATACTATCTTGAGTTATAACAACATTACCCATCAAATGGGCACGGTTTACCGTTAAAAATTGAATAGCTCGGTTGCAGGTTATCCTCACATCTTTTTGTGTCATTACAACATTGCCAATTACTTCCCTAATGTTCTGCCCGTCTACAACTCTTCCGATGAGGCTGTCTCCAATAACAGTAATCATCCGGTCGTTCACTTGCGGGAAAACCACTTGTGAAATAATAAATAAAATTAGCAGTGATTCTAAAATTATCCTCATTATTCCGATTCGTTCTCTGATAGATTTGCTAGATAAGTTATTTTAAAAAAGATATAATTCTCAAGACTCTGATCCGATTCAAAACCGAATCCTTCAATTCTTTCTGTAGGAGAAATAAGTGTAACAAATTTATCCGTCGATATTTTTTTTTCTTTATTGCGCCACACAAGTTCGTCCGTAAGCAGTCTTGTGCCCGCATCGTTTACCGCAACAACGCTATCAACCGCGTACATGTCCCGTGTATTGTCATTCACCCGGCCTGCTTTTGAGGTTAATGTAGAAGTAATTTTCCTTTCTGAATCGTAAAAATCTATTTTAACGCCTTCCAGGTAAGTCATTTTTCTTTTATCATATTTTCTTAGATGATCCGCAAACACAATAGCGCGTAATTCTCCCTCTTCGGTGAAATAAATTTCGGCATTCCAACTTTCCTGGGCGGGTATTTCTTCCTCTCCGAAAGAGTTGTCGATTTCAGGTTTTATCGCTTCTTCGCTGCAAGCAGAAAGAATAACTAATAATGATATAAATAAAAAATATTTCATCGTTGCTGCAAACCGAGTTTAACAAGATCGTGAAGATGAACAATGCCGACAGGTTTCTTTTTTTTATCCGCTACAATGAGTGTTGTGATATTGAAATTTTCCATTTGCTGCAAAGCAAAGGAGGCAAGGAAACCGGGTTCTATCGTTTTGGGTCCAGGCGTCATAAGGTCTTTAGCAACGAGGTCTTTAATATCCAATGTCTTTTCAAGTAATCTTCTTAAGTCACCGTCGGTTATTATTCCAACCAAAACACCTTTTTTATTAACAACGCAAGTTGTTCCAAGCCGCTTAGACGTGATTTCATAAATCGTGTCTTTTAATGATGAGTCTTCATTTACCAACGGGATGTCTTCGCCGGTGAACATGATCTCGGAAATTTTTAAAGATAATCTTTTCCCCAAACTGCCGGCCGGGTGCAGCATTGCAAAATCTTCAGCGGTAAAACCTCTTTTTTCCAGCAATGCAATCGCAAGCGCATCCCCCATTACAAGAGCCGCCGTAGTTGATGCAGTAGGGGCCAAATCATGCGGGCATGCTTCTTCTTTAACTGTAACGTTTAATACAATATCACATTTTCTTACGATTTTAGATTTCATATTGCCCAGCATCCCGATCACCGATACTTTCAATCTTTTGAAGAGTAGAACCAATTCCATCAACTCATCGGTGTTGCCGCTCTTAGAAAGAAATATTACTACATCGCCTTTACGCACCATCCCGAGATCTCCGTGCAATGCATCGGTAGGATGAAGATAGATTGCGGCTGTTCCGGTGGAGTTCATAGTGGCAACAATTTTCCGGGCTACAAGACCCGATTTGCCAAGCCCGGTTAAGATTAATCTCCCTTTGGATTCGAAAATTAAATTAACTGCTTTTGCAAATTCAATACCTATCTGATTTGCCAATTGTCCCACAGCCTCGGTTTCTATCCCGATTACTTCTTTGCCTTTTGCAACTATTTGATTTTCCGTCACGGTATTACCTTATTATTTCAATAAATTTTTGGTAAATAAATTGCCGATATCATCAAGCAATGTTTCTCCGGGTTCGGCAGGAGAGATATAATCTACAATTCGTTTTACTTCTCTTCTTGAATTCTTGGGAGCAGCGCTAAATCCTACTTTTCTAAGAAGTGGAATGTCTAATATATCATCCCCAATATAGAATATGTTTTCATATTCAATTCCATATTTCTCAATCAGTTTATCAACGATCGAGATCTTATCGATTGAGGAAGTTAAAATTTCGCAAGAAGCAACAGTCCTAAAAATTTCCAGCATTGTATGATCGTCACTTGCAGTTAAAATCGCCGCTTTTAAATTATGCTCATTCAACCAGTTACATAATTTTTCCAAAGATGATGCAAGGAATTTCAACCTCTCTGTATCGCGATCTTCTTCTGTATTTAGAAGAACCCCCTCCATATCGAAAAGAACGATTTTAATATCTTTCAGTTTTTTATATTTATTGAACATGCCCCTTTACCATTTTATCAATATTAACAATATCGCTTAATAATTTCTTTAATTCACTCAGCGGCAATTGACTTGCAGCGTCGCTCAATGCTTTTGACGGCTCCGGGTGAACCTCCAAAAAGAGGGCGTCTATTCCAACGGCGGCGGCGGCTTTTGCAAGATAAGAAATGAACTTTGGCTGCCCACCGGTTTGATTACCGCTGCTTGGCATCTGCACTGCGTGTGTTGCATCCATTACCACCGGGTAACCAAGCTCCCGCATTATTACCAATGACCGCATATCGACTACGAGATTGTGATAACCGAAAGTAGTCCCCCGTTCGGTTAGTAAGATTTTATCATTACCCGTGGACTTAACTTTTTCCGCGGCGTGATACATATCTTCCGGTGCAAGAAACTGCCCTTTTTTAATATTAACAATTTTACCGGTCAAACCTGCTGCAACCAATAGATCTGTCTGTCTGCACATGAAAGCAGGTATCTGAAGGATATCAACAATATTTGCAGCGATAGCTGCTTCGGCTTCCGTATGTATATCCGTTAATAACGGAAGATCAAAAGTGAGTTTAACTTTATTCAATATTTCTAATGCAGCTTTATCACCTAATCCAATAAAGGAAGAAACATTTGTTCTGTTGGCTTTTTTATAACTCGATTTAAAAATAAAAGGAATGCCGAGCTCGCCGGTAATTTCTTTTATTGTTCCGGCTGTTTCCATTACGATCTTTTCGTTTTCAACAACACAGGGACCGGCAATAAGCACAAACGGATTGTTATCCCCTATTTTTATATCTCCCAGTTGGATCATTGATTTATTTCTCTTTATTTATTCGAACAATGAATTTTGATCTAACTTTGCATTTCTCTTTTTATTAAATCGAGTATATGCAAGATCGGTTGCTTCTCTTCCACGGGGTGTTCTTTGAATGAATCCCTGTTGAATTAAAAAGGGTTCGTAAACTTCTTCTATTGTACCTGCGTCTTCATTAACCGCAACCGATAATGAACTAAGACCAACAGGCCCGCCTTTAAATTTCTCGATGATGGTAAGAATAATTTCCTTATCCATTTCATCAAGCCCGTAACTGTCAACCTCAAGTGCTTCAAGAGCTTTTTTCGCGATATCAATATCTATCGTATCTTTATTATCGAAATCGGCAAAGTCTCTTGTTCTTCTTAAAAGTCTATTAGCAATTCTGGGAGTACCCCGTGATCTCTTTGCAAGTTCCAATGAAGCGTTGTCGGTAATTTTTATGTTCAAAATATTCGCTGATCTTTTTAAGATTCTATCGATCAATTCACTTTGGTAATAATCAAAACGAAATTTAATACCGAACCTGTCTCGCAGGGGGGCGGTTAATAGACCGGCACGTGTGGTCGCTCCTATTAATGTATAATGGGGAAGTTTCAGTTGAACACTTCTGGCGTTTGGTCCGCTATCTATCATGATATCCAATTTAAAATCTTCCATGGCTGAATAAAGATACTCTTCAACCACGGGACTCAACCGGTGAATTTCATCAATGAACAAAACTGATTTCTCGTCAAGGTTGGTAAGTATGCCTGCAAGGTCTCCCGGTTTTTCCAGTACGGGTCCCGACGAGATTTTTAAATTTACTCCCATCTCATTTGCAATAATATGCGCAAGCGTGGTTTTCCCCAATCCCGGTGGTCCGGTTAACAAAACATGATCCAGGCTTTCATTACGTTTTTTAGCTGCCCCGATAAAGACTTTTAAATTATCCGTAATTCTGCTTTGCCCGGTAAATTCACTAAACGAATCAGGCCGTAATGATTGTTCGAATTTTTTATCTTCTTCGTTAAAAGAAGAAGTTGTATTTATCGATTTTCTCTGGCTCAATTATAAATTCCTCAAACAGTAACGGTGGAAATTTTATTCTTTCTGGATATTCTAATTTTCTCAACTATAATTACCATTCCGGTCATTAATAAAATCATGGAAACGGCGACTGTCAATGTAAGTTCTAACCCGATACTCCGTGAGTAAAACATGTAAAGACCCGGAATCCATGCACATCCGTAAAGAATGACTAAATGCACCCCATAAATTAATAGTGTATTCCTCCCTATCATTTTAACTAATTTCGGCAAGTCGACTATTCTAGTTGCAATCATAGCCATTATACTATTCAATACTAGGACTATACCAACCCGGTAGAATACTATTGAAAAAGAGTTTACATCAATGCTGCTGTAAATTGAGGTTAATTTACCAAGCTGATTTATTAAAATTGAGAATGCGACAAAAACAACGCCTCCAATAAGTAACTTAACGCTAAAATTTTTCGATGAACAAACCGCGCTGTTCTTTGCAAGATAACTTCCTAAAATACCTCCCCCGATAACATAACCTGCCCATGGAAAAAGAGGGAACAACGAACCCGTATCGCGATAAAAATAAGCGGCAATAGGGAGTGGAAATATTTCAGACCAACCAATATTTTTCACTAAAGGATAAAGAAGTATAAAGAAAAGTCCCCCGGCAGAAAAAATAAACCAATCCTTCAACTTTGTCTTCTCGGCAATAAAAGCCAATATCAGAACGAATAAAATTCCAAATGCAATAAGGTGTAATGCGTCTACCGAAAAAAATATCAGCCATTGTTTTTCTGTTACATCGCTGAAATCAAATATTTTATATGTAGGATACCTTAACAAATAACCGATACCAAGAAGAAGGAAAAATCTCTTTATGCCTTTAATTACGCGCGGATTTTTAAAGAAGGGTTCGGTATTTGTACGTAAAAGATATGTGAATACAACCCCTGAAGTAAACATAAAAATAGGAGCGGTAAAACCCCTGAATGTGTGCCAGGTGGAATAAAACAGGGAATCCATGGTTCTGTATTCTTCGGCTAATAGGCTGTCTACCGTATGCCCTTGAACCATCATCAGAACCGCGAAAGCGCGCATTAGGTCAAGAAATATTATTCTTTTCTTTGTACTCAAAAAAGTTATCCTGCTCAAGTAGTGGATAGACTAATGAACTGTAAAAATAAGTAAAGAAAAGGACTTAATAAAACATATAACAAAGGCTCTTATCACTAAAAAAGAACCCCGCAAAAGCGGGGTAGAAAAAAACTAATTGCGCGGATGATCTTTTATCCATTTATGAAGAAAATTTATAATTTCTTCAGTTGGAGTTCCGGGGGTGAATAAAGCACCAACCCCCATTTCATGGAGTTTTTTAAGATCATCTTCAGGAATAATCCCGCCGCCGAATAATAAAATATCGTCTGCTCCTTTTTCTTTCATCAGCGTAAGCACTTTAGGGAATATTGTCATATGCGCCCCTGAAAGAATACTGATACCGATTACATCAACATCTTCCTGAATTGCGGCTTCAACTATCATCTCCGGTGTTTGTCTTAAACCTGTATAGATAATTTCCATACCTGCGTCTCTTAATGCAGCTGCAACAACTTTTGCGCCGCGGTCATGGCCATCTAATCCTGCCTTGGCAACCAATACCCTAATTTTCCTTTCCATTTATTTTTCTCCTATAATTCAATTGCTGTTTCGTTTTACATGTCTAAAAATACTTATCGTTAATTAAAAAGACAATTATATCCCGGCTATTGATTTCAGCCGGCTAAATAACTTTTCCGCTTAGAGAAAGCCCCGAAAAGTCCCCCTGTATGGATAAACATAACATTGGAAGATTTTTTATTCGTCAAGAAACTCCGGTTGAATGCATAAAATGCTTTACCCGTGTAAGCGGGGTCTAAAAGAATACCGACCTTTTTTGCAAAGTCTTTAATTACTTTTAATTTCTCTCTCGATATATGCTTATATCCTTCCGATGAATATCCATCCATAATTTCTAGATTAGAATAGTCTACCGGTATATTGATACGAAATTTTTTCAAACATTCTTCCACATACGAAACAATTTTATTTCGGATTGTAATCTTATCATACAGAACATTTACGGCAAAGATTTTTAGATTAAGATTATGGATGGCGTTTCCAATTAATAAGCCAGCTGTTGTACCGCCGCTTCCGGCTGCCGTTAAAATACCTTTGATTTTATTTGTGCCGGATTGCTCTTTCAATTCAGCTATAAAATTAATATAGCCCCATATACCCAGGGGTGATGATCCCCCTTCGGGAATTACGTAAACTCTTTTCCCTTTTTTTTCAAAAAGTTTTCTTTCCTTCTCCATCAATTCGTTAACTGACGAATATTCATTTTTAGAAAGATACTCAATTTCAGCGCCGTAGAGTTTAGAGAGGAATAAATTTCCATCAGGAATATTTTTAGGAGTTCCCCATAAAAATATTTTTGATTTTATACCGGCGGCGGCAGATGCAATAACCGAAGCCCTTGCATGATTCGACTGCTCACCTCCGCATGTAAAAATGTAATCGGCATTTCTTTTTTTTGCGTCAACTATCAAGTACTCCAATTTTCTTATTTTATTCCCTGTCAGCTCAACTCCTGTTAAATCATCTCTTTTCATTAAAAACATTGCGCCGTTATAATTAATTTTATGAACAGGTGTGGGAATATTTGCGAGTGAAATTCTTTTTGGTATTATCATTATAAAAACTCTTGAAGAATAACGTAATTATTTTTTAGATAAATTTTTCAACTTGGAATAATACTTCCTTGCGTACTCCAGATCTTTTTGCGTATCAACCGAGAAACTTTCATGATCGGTAACCACAACTTTAATTCGGTATCCGTTTTCCAGCATGCGTAATTGCTCCAGTCCTTCTATTTTTTCCAGATCGGTCGGTTTTAAAGTAATGAATTTCAACAGCGCATCCCTTCGGTAAACGTATAAACCGATATGCTTGTAAATGTGAGTAATTTGAATTCTTTCAAGATTTGTTCTTGCGCTTCTAACAAAAGGAATCGGAGAACGTGAAAAGTAAAGAGCGAAATTATTATAGTCGAACACGGCTTTAACCACGGATGATGATTTCAATTCTTCGACGGAATGAATTTTTTTTACAAGAGTTGAAACATTTACATCCAAATCGAAGAGCAACGGTTCGATTGCCTGATCAATCATTTCACCATGAATAAATGGCTCGTCTCCCTGAATGTTACAAATTATTTGCGCTTCGGGAATAGATTTTGCTACGTATGCAATTCTATCGGAGCCGCTGTTCAAATCGTTCGGGGTCATTCTAACGTCACCGCCGAATTCTTTAACTACTTTGAAAATTTTTTCATCATCAACGGCAATAATTATTTTGTCTATCAACTTTGATTTTTTAGCGCTTTCGTATGTGTGTTGTATCATCGGTTTGCCACCGATATCTGCAAGCGGTTTTCCCATTAAACGGGTTGAACCGAACCGCGCCGGAATTACTCCTACTATCATAATTAGAAATCTTACGTGGTTTATAAAACTTTATTTACCGGTATTAGTTTTTCAACTTCTCAATTTTATCTTTCCGTTTCAGGAAAGAGAATTCAATAAAAATTCTTGCTGTTATAAATATCCGTAATAGTTGCCCCGGGACCCACATAGCCGTTATTAATAAAACTCAAAGTGATTGTATGGTATCTATCCCCTCTTCTAGGACTATAATACTGCATCCAATAAAAACTATTTGCATAACGTATTATTTCATTTTGAATTTCGGCCAGTTGCGTTGTTAACTGATCTATATTATCAATCCTGTAAAAACCGGCTGTGCCAATCTGTTCAAGAATTTCAGGATCAATATCATACCCAAGCCCGATTGAATAAACCAGCTTAGTTCCTATAGCGCTTAATGCATTGTAGATAGTATAGGCAGCTTGAGTATCCTTTCCGTCTGTAAAAATAACCATCATCCCCTGTTCGATTTGATCGAGTGAATAATCATCTTCCCACCGGGATACCCCTACCATAACAGCGCCGTAAAGATTTGTTGACTGCTCTCCCCATTGATAAAGAGAAAGTGAATCTAACAATTCATCTTTATTGCTTGAGAAATCGAACTTCAATGGCTCAATATCTTCAGAAAAAGAATAAATGGCTACGGTTTGGTTCGGCACAATATTATTGATAAAATCAGCGGCAGAATTCCGTATTGTTTCTATTTCATCAGGTGATAGGCTCGCGCTATTATCCAGCATTAGAACTGTCTTAATCTCATATGCAGTAGCTGTTAAATTAGTTATTAATAAATGAGATTCAAAAGATGGAAGAGGTTGACCATCATCAAGCAACTGGAAATTATTTACAGTTAAACCGCTGACCCCCTTATCTTCCAAATCAACAACTTGAAATTTGAGGTCTACAATATTCGGGATGGCTGTAGTGAAATTATATTTTAATAATTTATACCCTGCCTGAGGAGGAACGGTTGTGAAACTCCATACTTCACCTTCTTCGGTTGAACCGTCTGAGAATTCCGCAATAATCTTCCAATAGTAAGTTGAGCCGGCTTTCAAAGGAGGGTTGGGAACACGAATATAATTTTGCGTAATACCGCTGCGCGCTAATGTAACAGGGGGATTTACACCTTCATCAAAATATAGATCGTATGAAATTGCTTCTTCGGCAAACCATGTAAGATTAAAATCGAGCGCCTGATCAATAGCTCCGTCCGGTGGTGTTGGAGTATTGGGAATATCATGGGTAACCGTCGAGGTATCCTCGAATGAACAACCGGCGATGTAAAACACCAAAATAAAAATGACCGCCGAGATTACCTTTTTGATTATCATCATACTCATTTTAATTCTTTAATGAATTTCTTTAAAATTATTTGTTAAATATAACAATAAAATTCAGTTGCCGTGAACATTTTATTGCTTCGGTTTATTAGCCGAAGAAAGAATATTCTTCTTTCGCTTTTCAATTGAAGGATGGCTATAATAAAACCATTCTACAAGCGGATGCGGTTCTCTATCGCCAAGGTTTTGGTCGGTTAATTTCTCCAATGTTCCGATAAAAATTTCAGGTTTATCGGTTGAATTAACCGAGTATGTATCCGCCTCATATTCAAACTTACGTGAGATAGCATTTAATAACGGCGTTTGGATTACACCAATTACTACTCCCCACAAACTCAATAGCGGTAATGCCGAAATTTGTGTGATATAATCCAACCCGAACCAGCTTAGAGATTCGGAATAAAGCAGGGCAAGAATGTAAAAAGCAGCAAAACTAAACAGCGTATTAATTATTATGTTTTTTAAGATATGATTGTGTTTATAATGACCAAGTTCGTGAGCAATAACTGTCTCAATTTCCTCAACAGAAAAATTATCAAGAAGCGTATCACCTAAAATAATTCTTTTGGTTCTGCATAAACCGGTAAAAGCAGCGTTTGCTTTCTTAGTATTTTTACTCATATCAAATTTATAAATATTCTCTACCGTAATTCCCGCCTCTTGGGCCATTTGCGTAATTTTCCCTTTTAACGTTTTGTCTTCAATTGGAGTAATTTTATAAAATAAAGGAAGAATTAAAACCGGCACTATTTGAGCGAGAAAAACAGAAATAAAAAACATTATTACCGCAAAGGGAAGCCACCAAAAGTCATCGAAAACATTTAATATAAAATAAAACAACACCAATAAGGGGAGCCCTATTACACCCCCTACCAGCATTCCTTTCATTCTTTCCCAAATCCATTTGCCGAATGTTTGGTTGGAGAGTTGATATTTATGTTCAAGAATAAAATCCTTATAAAAATTTACCGGGAAGAATATAAGCGACCACGCAGCGCCTATTACAATTACAAAAGCAATTAATAGAAAATAATTATTGGAAAAATATCCTTCCAAAGTGTTTTCCAATAACTTATTATACCCCATTAATATAAAAATAAAAAGCAGAACGAATGAAACCGCACCTTTAACCAGCCCGATAAGAATTTTTGTTCTGTTATATTTCTTTGCATCCATATTTTATTTAGCCTCGTTTTTGTTGATAATACAAACTTATTGCTTTTTATACACATAATTATGCCTGCTCCTTTCTATTCTCAAAATTATTTTGCTTTAACGGAGATATTTCAATTGTAAAATTCAAAGTACATTTTGACTTTTCGATAAAAAAAACTATTGAAATTTGTATTTTTTTAGTATAGATTCCATACAAAAATTGTCTGTTTGCTAAAACCGAAAATTAGAAAAGTGTGACTCTCCTGAACATGCAGTATTTCTTTGAAACAGATAGGAATTATTTGAATAAAAGTTACTTGTTGTTTGTCTCTTTTTTTATCTTTGTTATAAACTTAGAGATATTAGGACAAGGTGTCGAGTCTGTAATTAATAACGGATTAGTTAATTACGGATTTGAAAATGTTGCCGTGAAAACAGACGCGGATCTTGTTTACGTAACTTACGAGAACCGGATGTTCCGCAGCGAAATAGACGCGATCGAAAAACTGATGGAACTAGTAGCAGCTGCATGTGAGGGTTACGGCAATATCCAAAAGGTTGCATTACTGCCGCAGCACAATAGGATTTTTATTCTTGTTCTTTCATATAGTTTGGAAGATTACTATCGTTTTATTGCTGAAGATATTTCGAGGGAGGAATTTGTAAACAACACAACCGTAACCTCGAATATCGACGAAGTACGGGCTTCTTTTAAAGCTTCCGATTACAGTAATAAAACGTTCTTTAAACCTGATATAACGGTTCATGCTTTACTCCGTTATCACATTGGTAATTATAGTAATCCGTTTGAACCGGAATTTAGTTTGGGACCTTCGATCAACATTTCGCTGGCAGAAGGATTTTCTCTTAAATTCCAAAGCTATGTTCCTATATATAATGAATTGACGGTAGAAGGTAATTACTGGCGTCCTCGTATTGCCGCCTTAAACCAGGTGGTAAGATTCCCGGGTGACTTTTTCATGTCTACATCGGTTGGGCATTTTACAAATCATAGGTACGGGATTGATTTACAATTTATGAAATATTTAATGGACGGTAGAATTACATTTCATGCTAACCTTGGATATACCGGGTCAATATCTTATATTAAGAATAAGTTTACTGTTACAGATATTGATACGCTTACCGCTTTCGTGAGCGCAAGTTATCATGTACCCCAATGGGATTTGATATTGAAAGCAAAGTTCGGAAAATTTATTTACCAGGATACCGGTATAAGATTCGACGTTTGGCGGCAGTTCGGCGAAGTTGATATCGGTTTTTATTTTTTCAAAACCAATATTGAAAAGAACGGCGGTATTACTCTTTCTGTTCCCATATTCCCAAAAGAGTATTACCCGAACAGGTTAGCACGAATTATTCCGGCTAAAAATTTCAGCACGGAATATAGAGTTAGAGGTTTACCTATTACAGCAAAAGTAAACGGTGCGAGTGAATATAAAACCGGTTTTGAATTAACGGAATTCGATAAACGGCTTAACCCGGATTATGTTAGGAACAATCTTTTTAGAAATTAAAAAGGTTTTTTAGGAAATGAATATTTTTCTATTAATCAAATAAAGAGGTCTTTATGAGAACAAGGAGGAAAGTTACTTTTCTAACTACAACACTTTTATTAAGTGTATTATCTATTTGGCTCATTCAAAGTTGTAAGATTTCGCAGGTGGGACCCATTGACCCTTACGTTCCGATTATTCCGGTACCTGCAGCAACACTTGTTTCCGGTATTGTTTGGGATGACGCTACAAATGCCGGTCTTCAAGGCGTTTCAATTACGGTAGGCGGACTATCCGCCACAACAAACGCTACCGGAATTTATTTAATTGAACAACGTTTGCCTGCCGGCACTTACACGTTAAAAGCAACACTAGCTAATTATGTTGATGTCTCAAAAACTCTCATTGTATCTGCCGATACTACTTCTACTTATGACATCGATATAGCAATGGCAGAAAAAGCTACTCCTGTTACGGTTGATGCAGCAGCAGGGGGTACGGTTACAGCCGATGACGGAGGTACGGTTGAAATACCTGCCGGAGCTTTAACAGAAACTATACAAATTACGGTTACACCGATTATTACATCAACTGGCGTCGCTCAAGCTGAAATACCGGCCCAAACACCTACGGAAGCAATATCTTATGCTTATTCTTTGGAACCCCACGGCACTACATTCAGCCAGCCGGTTACAATTACCGTTCCTTTAGGTGATATTCCCCCGGATGAGATTACAAGCGGCCAGGTAAAAGCAGTTAAACTTGACATTATCAATAACATTTGGGAAACCCTTGCGCCTCCAACTTTATCGGGGGATCAACAAGGAATGTCGGTTCAGGTTACTAGTTTTAGCGAGCTTTATTTCTTAACTCAAGATCATTACACCGCTGAAATTATTGATGTTGACATTTATAACCCAGATACTGAAATAATTGAATGCACCGAGAACAATATTACCAAGACTGCTCAATGCGGCGCTGTTCGTCCATCCGGTTATATTTCGTGGAGTACTCACCCTGTTCCTTCAGATCAAGGTAAATATTTTGCTTTGGCTGTCGCACAAGCTCTTATTGCCGAATGGACATCCGGTTCATCAAGTATGTTCGCAGGCATAGATTTTAAAGCGGCACCATTTTATGTAATTGCCGATGACGGAGCAATAGTTAGTAAACCACAAGAACAATGTGCTTTCAGAGGAGCGGAAATTTCTCATACTAAAGGAAACCCAACGGGAACTTCCAATTACAGTGTTGAACTAGCTGCTGACTACGCCATTAATATTACTATTGTTGTATGGTATAAGAAAGGGACGGCAGATGAAAGATATATCGGCACTTTCTCCGGTTTACCGTTGAGGAGCGGATCAGTATATGAATGGTACGGTACATGTGAATTACCACCTCCGGATCATCAAGGCGGTAGTCCTTTTTGAGAAGGTTGATAGAAGATTAAGAACGAAAGAAAAATGAAAATAAAAGTTTGAAATAAATGGAGGTTTCAATGACAAATAAATTTAAGCTAATAATTCTTTCTTTAATCTTGATTGCTTTCGGGGCCGGCAATTTATATTCCCAGGTGACACTAAAAGCATTCAATCTTGAAGGGGGATGGTATATGCCTTCTCATGATTACTGGAAAGAATCATCGGTAATTAGTTTATGGGATAATGCGGATGATATAGCAAGCGGACTCTATGCCGGGGCCAGCGTTGAATTGCAGATTGTTAAACCGGTTAGTTTAAGATTGGGAGCCGGGTATTGGACAAAAACTTTAGATCAGCAGCTTGTAACTCTGGGAATTGCCCGCGATGCGGAACTCAAACTTCAATACATACCTGTAAATATCGACATGCTGGTTGATATTTCAATCGAAGAATTAGGTTCGGTTAAACCATATATTGGTATCGGCTGGGGTATTAATTTTATTAGCAGAGAATATACCAGAACACCGGATAACGCGGCAACAGAAACATTTGACCATACCGGGAGAGATTATTTCGGTAAAGTTATTGCCGGTGTAACAATTCCATTTGCGGCTCAATTCGGGTTAGGTATCGAAGCTCGTTACGTGTTCGGGCAGTACCAGGTTGATACTTACACTACTGCAGGAACATCGCAGGCATACAACGCTTCGATAAACGGTTTACAGTTAATGGGTATGCTTAAATATATGTTCTAGTAACTAGGAAAGTTTAATATTTTTCATAAGCCCGATTTTTTATGTCGGGCTTTTTTCTTTAAACAGTAATTTAATTTTTGCATATTGAATTTGAACTCTAAAGCACTATAAAGTTTTGTAATTATTTTATCATAAAAAACCGGAGAGTTATATGATAAATAAATCGAAGTCTTTTCTTTTTCCCCTATTATTTTTGCTCTTTTTTGTAACAGCGGCAGAAGCTCAAGTCCGCTTGAAATCTTTCAACCTGGAAGGGGGTTATTATCTTCCGTCACATGATTATTGGAAAGAAACTTCCGTTATAAGTCTTTGGGATAATGTTGATGATATTGGAAGCGGTTTATACGGCGGAGTAAGTCTTGAAGTACATTTGGTTAACCCGGTAAGTCTAAGATTGGGGCTTGGTTATTGGACCAAAACGCTGGATCAGCAATTAGTAACGCTTGGCATTACAAGAGATGCCGAAATTAGTTTACAATATCTTCCCATCAATTTTGATGTTCTGGTTAATATCTCCATTGAAGAATTGGGAGATATTGAACCCTATGTAGGAATAGGGTTCGGCTTAAATCTTATTAATGTAGAATATACCAGAACGCCGGAGGCATCCGCAACCGATAAATTCGATCTCGATGCCAAAGATTATTTCGGGAAACTTCTTGCCGGAATTTCAATTCCTATTTCAACACAAGTAGGATTTGGACTGGAATTCCGTTACTTGTTCGGCAAATATGTAGCCGAAACTTATACTACAGCAGGTACTATCCAGGATTACGATGCATCTTTCGGCGGACCGCAGATTATTGGAATGATTAAAATTTTATTCCGGGAATAAGCAGGATTTTTCAAACTCAAAGAGGCTGTTTCAAAAGTTATATTTATTGGAAAAATAGGACGCTGATAAAACGGATTTTCGTGGATTTATTTAATGAACAATTCCTTTTGAGACGGTCTCTTTCTACATTTCACACTTATCGTAAATTATACAACAGGCGTGATTCTTATAATATTTGAGGGCTCCGCAATATATTATGCCGGGTTACGCGGATCAAATTCAGCATGTTAAAACATTATATTTTTTCAAATGAATTTTCCGGCAGCCAGCCAACTTTACCGTCGGCTAATTTTATCTTCGCCCAATTATCAAGTCTGTCTTCAATCTCGAATTTTATCCCTTCATGAATAACGAACAGATCCCCGCTCTTTTCGTTTGGTGATTGCTTGGCGGTAATAGTCGATTTAATCAGTATACCGAAATCCGTTGCTTCTTCCCGGTTTATTCTTGCAAACAGCAGCAGAGATAATAAAATTAAAATAACAAAATTCGCCATTCCCCAATATGCCAGTAAACGTTGAATTCTCACATTGCGAATCAAGAAGTAACCGGCTATTGTAAGAAGAAGCAGATAATAAAAAATAATAACAAACATAAGCCAGTTGTTAACCGAAAAGAAAGTGACTGTTACATCCCACCATTCAATAAAAAACAGTTTTGGAAGCTCTTTAATTCTATCAACGGTACGCGCATTGGCTATAAGAAGGTTATAGTTTATATCTTCATCATCCGGGGCTAATTTCCGGGCTTTCTCGTAATAAAGAATAGCCATTCCAAGTTTGCCCAGCCTGAAATATGAATTGCCCAAATTAAAATAAACAGCCTCACTTTCATAACCCAATTCCAGAACCCTGTTATAAACATCCACACTTTTTTCATATTGATTATTCTTATAAAGACTATTCGCCTGCATCATCAAATTTTCCGCTTCGCCTGCCGTAATGTTCGATGTAAGCAAAAAGGATATGATAACAAATAAAAATAATTTAGCTGAACTTTTCATAATTACTTTTTATTCCCAACGGTAATTGTATTCTCTAAATTTATGATAATATTTTCGGCTTCTTTGTAGAGTTCATTCGATACTTCCGAACTTTGCCCTTTCGGAGCAAATCTGGCAAACTCACATTGTTCGGATACTGTTTTAACCCGTTCAATTAAATCAGTTGTTACGCTGCGGTTTTGTAATTCCGCCAAAGCTTTATCCAGGGAAAATTCCGATTTCTGTAATCCCAATTTGTCTTCAAGATAACCGAATATCGCCTGCGACAATTCGTTTACGAATAAAACAGTATCTCTTGTAGCCAATGCCTTTTTCGCAGATTTTAAACGGGCGCGGGCCATTTTTTCAGCGCGCTGAAATTTCAGCCTGCGAACATTACCGTAAAGTTTATCCTGTCTTTTCTTTAAACCAAGTATCGTCAATAAGGCAAATAACGGCAGTATAATTGCAGTCCAAAATCCAAATGTAAAAACACCGCCGTTGCTCATTTTTTCCAAGTTAAAATTCGATGTTTTTATAAACCTGATATCTTCACTCAACAGTTTAACATCTTCTTTTGAAAATCCCGATACATTCTGATCGTATCCCCCTTTGCCTTCTCTTACATTAATTGAAAAATCCGGGGATGACATTGTAACGTATCGCTTAGAGGAGAGATCGTAATATGAAAACTCAACCGAAGGAATTTCTTTAGTGCCGGGTATGCGCGGTACAATCAAATATTCAGCTGTTTTACTCCCCGATATTACATTACTTCTATTAATAGTTTCCGAAGTTTTAGGATCATATTTTTCAAAACCGGGGGGTAAATTGAGTTCGGGAACATCCAGCAATTTAATGTTTCCCTGCCCCGATATTGTTACGCGCAGAGTAATACTTTCGTTCATTTCAACATCATTTTTATCAATTTCTGCTTTGAAATTAAATTTCCCGATAGCCCCTTTGAAAGATTCGGGGATGTTATCTTTAGGCAGATCGGATACTTCGATGGTGATGATATTGGATTTTGCCAGGTAGTCTACCGTTTCAGTTTTACCGAAAAATGAATCGTTGAAAAATTGGTCGAAAATATCATTGCTTCTACGTTTCTTTTTTATTAATACCGGAACATTCAATTCGAAAGGAGTGATTGATAGTTTACCGGTTTTACTTGGGAAAAGAGCAACTTGTTTGATTGTAGCCGCCCGGAAACGTTCCCCGTTATACATCTCGATATTAAACATTATGTTTTGCTTTGAAGATAATTCTTCAGCCCAGAATCCCTGGTATGTAGGAAGCTTATTAATTTGCGGGGACGAAATATTAAGTCTCGTATAAAGTTTATAAGTAACGGTTACCTGCTCGCCAAGCACTGCTTTAAGTTTATCAGCCGTTGCAAGAATAAAAACATTATTTGAAAGTTCTTCATCGGACACACCCGAAGATGCATCTGCCTGCGACTGCTGTGGAGAACCTTTCACTACATCAATCTGTAATGGGGATGTTGTATATGTTTCTCCTTCGTATGAAACGGCAGCGCTTCCCAGAGTATATCGCCCGATATCAGGAGCCACAATAATAAATGAATAAGTTAGAGAACCGGATACCTTACCGTTAATAATCTGCATGCTTGTAGATTGATTGGGGCCGCTTAAAACTCTAAACCCTTCAAAAGAAGGAGGTGTAAAAGCACGCACGCTGTTAATATCCGCTCCTTCAAAAGTAAAATAGACCTGGAATCGTTCCCCCTGCCCAACGGTTGTTTTATCAACAGTAGCATTAAATGATTGTGCGTATATCCCGGAATTCAAAATAATTGAAAATATGAATACCGTTATAAATGATTTCGCATAAAATAATTTTACTTCAATAAATCGTTTCATAAGTTTTACCAGTCTTTGGCTTTCTTAACTGCTTTCCCTTTCCTTTTTCGTAATTCTTTTTGGATATCTTCCTCGTTGTTTTTTAAAGCCTGCAGAATCCTTTCCGCTTCTTCCTTTGATATTTCATCTTTCTGCCGGGCTTGTTGATCCTGTTTCTCTTGTTGTTGATCTTCTTTCTGCTGATCTTGGTTCTGCTGCTGCTGGTTTTGATCCTGGCTCTGCTGATCTTTATTTTGATTCTGGTCCTGATTCTGCTGTTGTTGCTGCTGTTGATTTTTCATCATGTTTAACGCATACGATAAATTGTATTTTGTTTCGGGATCGTTAGGATCAAGTTTTAAAGAGTTTTTATATGCTTCAATACTTTCTTTTACTTTTTGCCCTTTTAAAAGTGAATTACCGACGTTGTGAAAAATTTTCGATTTCTGCTTGTCATTCTCCGCAAGTGCGTAAGCATTTTTGTATGCTTCCATTGCTTCATCATACCGCCCTTGTTTGTAGAGAGCATCCCCAAGGTTAAAGTGCCCTTCAAATGTTTCGAACTCTTTATCCAATCCTTTTTTGAAATTCACCTCGGCATCGGCATAATTTTCTTTTTCGTAAAGATCGACTCCCTCGTTAATAAGATTACGCGCAGATTGAGCCGTAGCCGAACCGGCTATTCCCCAAAGAGTGGTAATGATAATCAACGATAGATAATATTTTCTTACTTGTACACTCATACTTTTTTCTCTAATGAATTTTCAAACTTCATAATGATCTTGGACTTTTTGGAAGAAATAAAAAATTCCACAAATAAGATTAGAACCGCCGGAATTAAAAAATAATAATAACGGTCTTCGTAATCGGAAATTTTAGTAGCGCCGAACTCGGTTTTTTCAATTGTAGAAAGATCGTTATAAACCGCATCGAGTTCGTCTTCGGTATTAGAACCTCTGTAATATCGTCCGTTACCTAGATCGGCAATTGTCTCCAATGTAGCTTCATCTAATTTTGTAAGCACAGTGTTTCCCATATTATCTTTCTTATAACCGGTTTGAACCCCGGCTGCATTTCTAATTGGAATTGGAACTCCCGAGGGGGACCCCAGCCCAATGGCATAAATTGCAATTCCTTTTTCGACGGCATCGTTTATAACTGATTCAAGCTCCCCTTCGTGATCTTCGCCGTCGGTAATAATAATAATCGCTTTTTTGGTTTCTTCTTCCCCTTTGAAAGAAGTCAATGCAAGATTAATTGCGGCTCCTATTGCCGTACCGGGCTGCGGTACAGATGTAACATCAACAGCAGACAAAAACAAATTAGCCGCTGAATAATCGGTAGTGAGAGGAAACTGTACATATGCTTCACCGGAAAAGACGATTAACCCTATTCTATCTCCTTGAAGACGCTGAACTAATTTTGAAATTTCATGTTTGGCTTTGTCCAATCTGCTCGGTTTAATATCTTCGGCTTTCATACTTAAAGAAACATCAAGCAGTATAAATACATCTATGCCGACTTGCTTTACTTCTTCAATCTTTGTACCAATCTGCGGATTTGCAAGAGCCAATACTACCAAAACTATTGATATCAGCGTAAGAGAAAATTTAATAAGATTTTTCAGCCGGCTGCGGAGCGGGAATAATACTTTATGTAGTTTCTCCCCGGCAAAGTTAATAAGCATTTTACCCTGCTGACGCTGCGTGAACCAGTAAACAACAATAAGCAACGGGATAATATAAAGTAAATGCAAGTACTCGCTATGTGCAAATCGGAACATATATCTCAAACAATAATTAGAAAAAATAAATTAAGGTAATTTTCTTAAATATGTTTTTGTTAGACCAACCTCAAATATCAAAAACAAAAGGCCCAGCCCAACCCAAAAGTAAAATAATTCTTTGGCATTCCTGTAAGAAGTAATTTCGACCCTGGTCTTTTCAAGTTTGTCAATTTCTTTATAAATCTCTACCAACTTTTTATTATCGGTAGCTCTGAAATATTGCCCACCGGTAATTCCGGCAACCTGCTGCAGAACTTCTTCATCAATTTCAACCGGAACCATCTGGTAGCGCGTACCGTATGGAGTTTGGAACGGGTAAGGAGCTTCCCCCTTTGTCCCGACACCGATAGTGTAAATTCTAATTCCGAATTTTTCGGCAATTTGCGCTGCGGTAATCGGGTCAATTTCACCGGCATTATTAACACCGTCGGTTAAAAGCATAATAACTTTACTTTTTGCTTTGCTGTCTTTCAGTCTATTTACACCGTTCGCTATTGCCGTACCTATTGCGGTTCCATCAGCAATCATTCCGCTTTCAATATCTCTAAGTAAATTTTGCAGAACAGGATAATCAATAGTTAACGGACATTGAGTAAAACTTTCCCTGGCAAAAACAACCAGCCCAATTTTATCTGTAGTTCTACCGGAAATGAAATCAATCGTAACATTTTTAGCCGCTTCCAAACGGTTCGGTTTGAAATCTTCGGCCAGCATGCTTCCTGAAATATCAAGCAGCATTGCAATATCAATCCCCTCGGTATAAACATTTTCCCCGGTTGAAAAAGATTGGGGGCGTGCCAAAGCAATTATCAAAACCGCCAAAGCGAGCGTACGAAGCAGCGCCGGAAGATGTTTTAATCTTTCACGCAGTGTAGGTTTTATCCCTTTAAAAACATCAAGAGACGAATACGTAACATCGGGAGACGTATTTTTATATTTCTTCCAATACCAGTATAAAAGCAGGGGTAATAATAACAGCGCATATAAAACATAGGGATATGCGAAAGTTAAATCACTAGGCATTTACCACCTCTGTTTTTTCTTCTTCAACTTCTACCGGTTTGGTTTTCATTACTATATCATAAGCTTGTTTCATCATCTCTTCGTTTACCGAAGGCATCGGCTGGAATTTGGCAAACTTGACCAGATCGGCATTGTCTAAAAACCCGCGTGTTGCATCGAATACAGGTTGACTTTCATTTATGTGTTTCAGTTTGTACATAATTTCCGATGAAGTCATTTCGAGCGCTCTAAAGAAGAATCTTTCTTCAAAATATTTTCTGATGATTCCTGTAAGATTAGAATGATATTCTTTGACTTCCCCCTGCTGCCATAATTTCTTTTCTTCCAAATCATGCAGTTCTTTCAACGCAACTTTATACGGAGGAATTTTCACGATTATTTTCTGTTGTAACTCTCCTTCATTTTTCTTTTTATAATATCTATAAAGGAATATTCCGCCGATGACCAAAACAACTGCAAGAAGAATAAGAATAAATATCAATAATAAATTAAGAGGAATTTTTATCGGGGCTTTTACATCAATAATATCCTTAGTCGGGTCTACCTGTAATGTGTGGACAGCAAACGTGACAGGGTTAGTCTCGATTACTCCTCTTTCGGGATCACCCCCCACCGAATACTCAATAGGCAAGGGAGGAATTGTAACACCGCTTGAATCATATTTTGAAAAGACAAAATTATGGATTTCCAAAATTTCAGATTCACTCTCCTGCCTGATGGTAGGATCTTCCTTGATGAATTCCAGCATTTGAAGAGAATCTTTTACAGGGGGAAAATAGATATTAATATCTTTCCCGTACTTAAGTTCCACTCTGAAATTAATGTAATCACCAACGGTATAATCTGTTGTATCGGTTGATGCAAAAACCTGTAGATTCTGCGCATTAGTATTTATTACACCGACAAAAAATAACAAGGAAAAAATTCTTATTGTATATTTCACCATCGTTTTTCGCGTAATTTGAAAAAGTTAACTAAAGGCCTTATATATGACGAACCGGTATCTATTTCAATCGAATCAAGTCGGCTGGAAATAAATAATGATTTTCTCTCCTCGGCTCTTACTCTCAAATATTTATTAAAGTGTTCCTGCACAATTTTATTGCTCGAATCAATGTAACGTATTTCGCCTGTTTCGGCATCGCGCATTTTTATTAATCCTGCTTTTGGGAGTTCACGTTCGCGCGGATCGTTTAGTGTTATCCCTATCAGGTCATGTTTTTTCCCTACTATCTTGAGTATTTTATCGTATCCCTGATCAATAAAATCGGATATCAAAAAGACAATAGCTTTTTTCTTAACCGCATGATTGAAATACTCCAACACACCTTTGAGATCGGTCATGTTACCGTGCGGCTCGAATGATAAGACTTCCCGAATAATACGAAGCCCGTGGCTTCTTCCTTTTTTAGGGGGAACAAATTTTTCAATCTGATCAGTAAATAAAATCAACCCGACTTTATCGTTATTCTTCATAGCGGAGAAAGCAAGTATCGCGCTGATTTCGGCGGCAATCTGTTGTTTGGTTTTTTCAACGGAACCGAATTCGAGCGATCCGCTCATATCAACCAGAAGCATTACGGTAAGTTCACGTTCTTCTTCAAATATTTTTACGTACGGGTGACCGAACCGGGCTGTAACGTTCCAATCGATACTGCGGATGTCGTCACCGATCTGGTATTCACGAACTTCAGAAAATTCCATTCCTCTTCCTTTAAATACGGAATGGTATTCCCCAGAAAAAACCTCGTTGACTATGCCGCGGGTTTTTATCTCTATCTGCCGTACTTGTTTCAATAATTCTTTTGTAAGCATGCTTTGTCTTTATTCATAAAATAATTTTTGTCCCACCGGCTATGAAAATACGGGACATGCCGGGAGTTCTATTTATATTCTTGAACTTACTCTTGAACTATTACGGAACTTCTACGCTATTGAGAATTTGTTCAATAATATTTTCGGTCGTTATTTCTTCCGCTTCTGCTTCATAAGTAACGGCAATACGGTGACGGAGTACATCCATACATATTCCTCTTACATCTTCAGGAATCACATAACCTCTTCTTTTAATAAATGCCATAGCTTTTGCACCGAGAGCAAGATTAATTGACGCACGGGGAGACCCGCCGTAAGAAATCAAGTCCTTTAAATTGCTCAATCCGAATTCTTCAGGATTTCTTGTAGCGAAAACAATATCGAGAATATATTTTTCAATTTTCTCATCCATATAAACTTCTTGAACCAGGTTTCGAGCTTTAAGAACTGCAGCAGGAGTAATTACCGGTTTAATATCCCCTGTTGTTCCATTAACATTTTGTTTCATAATAAGCAATTCTTCATCACGCTTCGGATAAGTAATTTTCACCTTCAGCATAAAACGGTCTACCTGTGCTTCGGGTAAAGGGTAAGTTCCTTCCTGTTCAATCGGGTTTTGTGTTGCAAGCACAAGAAACGGATCGTCCAACTTGAATGTTTCTTCACCGATAGTTACCTGACGTTCCTGCATTGCTTCCAATAAAGCGCTCTGAACTTTTGCCGGGGCGCGGTTGATTTCATCAGCCAATATAAAGTTGGCGAAGATCGGTCCCTTTTTTATTGAGAACTTGGCATCTTTTTGATTGTAGATTTGTGTGCCTATTAAGTCCGCCGGCAGTAAATCAGGTGTAAATTGTATACGCTGGAATTTTGCTTTCATCGAAGCAGATAGTGATTTGATAGCTAATGTTTTAGCCAGACCGGGAACACCTTCCAAAAGAATATGACCATTTGCTAAAAGACCGATTATAAGTCTTTCGACCATTTCCTTTTGGCCAACAATAACTTTTCCGATTTCATTGAAAAGAACATCTACGAATTCACTCTCTTTTTTGATCTTCTCGTTGAGTTCTGTAATTTCCAAGAGTTACTCCCTTTTTTATTATTTTATTTAATTTTATGCGTTTTCTACAATTATCGGTTTGAAAAGTTTCATATTTTTTTCTTAAAAACCGTTAATTCTTTTGTGAAAGAATTTTCAATAACAGGGAAAATATGAATTTGAAATATATAAAAATCCGGGGGATTTATTGGGAGATTTGATTGGAAAAATTTTTCATCGAAAAATGTATGCCCGGCCGGTTAAGACCGGAGCACACAGAATATTTTTATAAATTTTGTAAGACCCTGGATAATCTATTGCTAACTTCATCGGCTAATGAACCCATATTAGGGTTTGCCACGTTCTGCATCGATTCAATCGGGTTGACTATAGCGATGTCAACTTTGCCTTTTTCATTTTCTTGAATAATAACATTGCATGGAAGCAGCGCACCAATGTGAGGTTCGATTTTTAATGCTTCGTAAGCAAATGAAGGATTACACGCACCGAAAATTTTATATTTTCTGAAATCAACATCCAGTCTTTTTTTGAAAATCTCTTTTACATCAATTTCTGTAAGCACACCGAATCCTTCTTTCTTTAATTCTTCGGCAATTTTTTCAATTGCTTCTTCAAATGAGTAATCGACTAATTTGGAATTGAAGTATGACATAGCTTCTCCTTTTTTTTATAGATAGGATGTCCCAAATGGCAATTGGTTTCTAGAGAAAAAAGAGCTGGGCTAAAATGGCCACTAAGACGATACCCAGCAGATTTAAAATAAATCCGGATTTCACCATATCCCAGACTTTTAACCGTCCGCTACCGAACACAATTGCATTTGGGGGCGTTCCAACTGGGAACATAAACGCTAATGAAACCGAGAAAGTAGCCGGGATCATTATTGACAATGGCGCAAGGTTCAGTTCAATTGCAAGCGACGCAAGCAAAGGAAGTACGATTGCCGTCTGCGCTGTATTTGACGTTAACTCGCTGGTGAACACCACAATAACGGAGATAATAATGATTAATACAATCGGGCTCATATCTTTTAAAGCCAGGAATTTTTGCCCAATCAACTTCGATAACTCGCTTTCCATAAAACCTGCTGCAAGAGCGAATCCTCCGCCGAAGAGTAAAACGATATCCCACGGTACCTTTTTTATATCATCCTGGTTAAGAATAAACTTCAATTTATTCTCTTTTGATCTGCATGGAATTAAAAAAAGTACAAGCGCCATTGAGATGGCCACTGTGCTGTCATCGATAAATTTAGAAGTCCCCAGCAAATCGGACCAGCCCGGGATAGTAAAAGACCCAAGATTAATATTACTTCGGAAAATCCATAAAAATGAAGTTAGAAAAAACACGACAAGAACTGCTTTCTCTTCAAAACTCATTTTACCTAATTTGTATTTTTCTTCCCTGATAATATCTTTATCCAATACAAGGCCGGCATCTGTTTTAAAAACCAATTTGGTTAAAATCGCCCAAGTTAAAATCATCATCACGGCGGCCAACGGCACTCCGAAAACCATCCACTCGCTGAATTTGATCATCTCGGCAGCAGGGAAACTTATTTTATATACACGCTGAAAAATCAGGTTAGGGGGTGTCCCTATCAATGTAGCAATTCCCCCTATTGTACATGAATATGCAATTGCAATCATTAATGATTTGGAAAAGTTCGAACTCCTCTCTTCACCGAATTCACTTTCAACTTTATAAATTATGGAAAGACCGATCGGCAGAACCATCAAACAAGTAGCGGTATTGGAAATCCACATTGAGATGAATCCGGATGCAATCATAAAACCCAAGATAATTTTAGATGGACTGCTTCCGAAAAACAATATAACACTCATGGCTATTCTTTTATGCAAATTCCATTTCTCCATGGCAATAGCAATAATGAATCCGCCTATAAATAAAAATATTGTTGAATTAATGTATTGCCCGGCTATATCTGATGCGGAAACAAGGTTCAATAATGGAAATAGAATCAGCGGAACTAACGATGTGGCGGATAAGGGAATGGCTTCTGTAATCCACCATGCAGCCATTAGGGTAGCTACGGCTGCAACAAGTTTGGCATTTTGATACTCTGATCCAAAATCGAGAAAAAGCCACATTATTACAAAGAGTATTATCCCTAAAAAGAAACCTGCTGTTTTGATTTTGAAAGAATTGACATCGGTCTTATTATCGCTGGCCATGCGCACCCGTAATTTATCTCGAGAACAGTAGGGGTAATATATTATATTTCGTAAATCTTAACCAGAAAGAAATTGACAACTCAAATAAATAGAAAATTTATTTTTTCTTCATAGGATGAACCGCATTATACATTGCAGAATAATCTAGTTCATCCATCTTATCCGCAAATGCCTTGTTGAGAATTTTTTTCAACCCTATTAACGGAGCGGCATTTATCTTCTGAGATTCAAATTCGGAAATAATAAGATTAACATCTTTCAACATATGTTTCAAAGGAAAATTGGGATTTCCGAAATCCCTGTTCATCATATTAGGTAACTTCTTATCAAAAGTAGGAGCATACAAAGCACTCTTCCGTAGAATTTCCATGAAAGGTTCCAGCGAAACGGATTTTTCTTTCAAGTATCCAAGACTCATTGAGAAAGCCGCGGTCAACGAAGCTATCAATTGATTTAACGCCAATTTTGTTGCCGAGGCATTACCGACCTCACCTATATGGTGCACATCCTTTCCGAAATTCTTTAAGAGGTGCGACCATTTATCAAATTGAATTTTTGTACCGCCGAAAAGTATAAAAAGAGTTCCTTCCTTTACCTGCGGAATGCTTCCAAGAACCGGCGCTTCCATATACTCACCGCCGGCTTTTTCTATTTTATTTTTCAACATAATGCTTTCTACAGGCGAAATAGTACTCATTTGGATAACCGACTTACCCATAAATATTATTTTATTTTTTCCGAAAAGAATATTTTTAATTGCTTTGCAATCCGACAGCATTATAATTATTACGTCGGCTTTGTCAACTGCCTTATTGGGTTCACCGGTAACAACAGCGCCGTTGCTTTCCAGATTTAGAGTTTTTGATTTTGTCCGATTATACACAATTAATTCATACCCGGCGTTCAACAACCTTAGAGCCATCGGAGCTCCCATTAATCCGGTGCCTAAAAATGCAATTCTCATACTATCCTCTAGTTATCTTTCAACATGCAGGAAAGATCAAGTTCAATTTCTTCTTCACAGAAAAATGGTTCGCCGTAATCTTTACCTATTTTGAAACCGTATGTTTTTGCACGGGCTTCTAAAAATTTTAAAAAGTTGGGTTGACTTATAAATGTTTCGGGTTCTTCACTAGCGGGATCGTAAAACTGAGAACCATATGCCATCACTGCATCCATTTTGGTCTTAAACGTTTTACTGATATCTATAATAAATGTCGGATTGAATTCATACATGTGCATATAATAGAATAATTTCTTCGGTCTGTAAGGCTTCTGATCTTTTCCTTCCAATTCTGTTTTAATTTTTGGAAGACCGCTAAGGAACATTGCGCGTTTCACGATTTCACTTGCGCCGATATGATCCGGATGGCGATCGTTAAAATAAGGAGCGAAAATAAGTTTGGGTTCATATTTTCTCAACATCACAATTGCTTGATTCACATATTCATCAGTTGCATACAGTCTTCCGTCAGGGAATGCTAGGTTTACACGTTCAATTACATTAAGAATTTTTGATGCTTTATCTGCTTCCTCCTTGCGTAGTTCCGGTGTTCCGCGTGTACCAAGTTCTCCTTTAGTCAGATCGACAATTCCTATGGCAACACCTGCTTCCGTCAATTTTGCAATTGTGCCCCCCATTGAGAGTTCTGCATCGTCTGGGTGTGCGGCAAATATCAATATATCCAGCTTCATTTCATTCCTGTATTGTTTGAATGGAATTCAGTGCAATAATAACAATTCTGTACTTAAAGTAAAACTTGACTATTCCAATATTGGTTCCATATCACAACAATAGTATTATTAAAAATTTTGGGAATTTGGGAATTTGGGAATTTGGGAATTTGGGAATTTGGGAATTTGGGAATTTGGGAATTTGGGAATTTGGGAATTTGGGAATTTGGGAATTTGGGAATTTGGGAATTTGGGAAGAAAGCTAAAACAAAGAGAGCATTGTTTGCTTCATTAGAAAATTCTTTTGCGCTTATGAGAATCTTACGGGCTCTTGGGGAAGATAGACTTGAAAAAATTCCGGGATTGTTTTATAAATGAGCAAAGAGAAAATAGTGAGTGTTTTAAAAATATTTGCAATAATTCAACTTTTTCACTCTATTGGATGTGCAAGCGATTTAATTTCGGAAGAAATGAATTTTCGAATTACTTGGATGAATCCTCTGAAAAATTTATAAAGTTGTCCTGGCTGGGGAAGCAGCCTCAGTTTGGTTTTTAGTTTAAAACGATGCTGCCGGCATTACACTTCTCTTTAATTTTTCAGAGGTATCCAGTTATTAAATGATCTCGAAATAGAATATATAATCAAACAATAATGGTAAAAAAATGAAACATCTACTTGGCGCCCATACATCAATTTCCGGAGGGGTTTCTACTTCCATAGATAGGGCTGAAAAACTGGAATTCTCTGCTATCCAAATATTCACGAAGAACAATAATCAGTGGAGTTCAAAGCCTTTAGAAGAATCCGAAATAAATGAATTCAAAAAAAAATTATCAGCTTCCAAAATACAAATTGTAGTTGCCCACGATTCCTATTTAATAAATCTCTGCGCAAAGGATTATGAATTGTTAGAAAAATCTCGTAGCGCCTTCATCGAGGAATTGGAACGGTGCGAGTTGCTTGGTATTCCGTATCTTAATTTTCATCCCGGGGCGCACGGTGGACAAGGAGAAGAAGAAGGATTAAAAATTATCGCCGAGTCGATAAATTTCGCGCATCAAAAGACGCACAAATTTAAAGTCGGAAGCATGCTTGAAGCAACTGCAGGACAGGGAAAGAGCCTGGGTCACCGGTTTGAACATCTTGCGAAAATTATTGAGTTGGTAGATGATAAAAAGCGAATGTCGGTTTGTATCGATACGGCGCACATTTTCGCAGCCGGGTATGATATACGTTCACCTAAAACTTATAAACAAGTTATGAAGGAATTTGACGATATAATTGGGCTGGATAAATTAAAATGTTTTCACATGAACGACAGCAAAAAGGAATTGGGCAGCAGGGTAGACCGTCACGAACATATCGGTAAAGGATTTATCGGTATTGAAGGATTCACAAATATTATGAATGATAAAAAAATTGAAACGGTGCCGAAAATTTTAGAAACGCCAAAAGGGAAAGAACTACTGGAAGATTTGGAAAATCTCAGAGTATTGAAAAGTTTAATAAAATGTAAATAAATTATTATTTGCCGGTATATCTTTTCCATATTTCATCAGCATAATTGATAACACCTGTTACATATTCTTTGCTCCTGTTGTAACTATAAATACCGGCTTTTCTTTTTTTATAATCCCAACCGTAATTTCCCAGTTCACGTAGATAATTAGCAACACTATGAATAGCATCTGGCCAGGAATGAAGATCTACTTTCCCGTCGTTGTCGCCGTCGACAGCAACGTTCATCCTATAGGGCATAAATTGTGTATAACCGATAGCCCCTCCCCATCCTCCTTTTATATGAAGAGGATTAACTCCCCACAACTTGCTGTAACGAAGAAGAGCGGTAAGACTTTTAACGGCGCTTTTTTTAATATTTCTAAAACGTTTTTGTTGTGTCTGGGGAGTGTCCATATTTTCATCGGGATATTTTTTACCTTCGGCAATCATTTTTTCTATCGCGTATTCTTCGGCTTTTTCTAGAAAAAGGATTTGCGCCATAAAGATATTGAAAACTTTCAAACTACCGGTGAATTCTCCCAAGCCCGATTCCCACATCAGAATAGAAACAATATCTTTACGTGCAACGCCATAAGTATCCTCAACAGTCTTTAACAGCGTGTTATGGCTTTTCAGGAATTCAACGCCTGCTCGTATTCTTTTTTCCTGCATAAATATTTTTGAAAAATTATTATGCTCGCTTTTTTGAATATGCCTGCTGTGGGGTGTTGCATACTTTACCAAATACTTTACATAAACTTCTTTAGCTTCCGGCTGCGAAAGATAATTTTCAAACTCTTCACGCGTTACTTTGAGACCTTCACCCGAATCAGAGTTCAGGCTATCAAGAAGTTCTTTCAGGGATTCATTAACCGGGTTGCCGTTTTCATCGAAAGCGTTCTCAATTGATATTTCCCATGTAACGGGATCGGATGTAATTCTTTCATTTGTTTGAGATATACTGATTCCAGAAATTGAAAGAAGTATTAGTAAAGAAAATTTATTTATAAGATTTTTATTCATTGTAATCCGGTATTTGCGTTAATAATCCTGAACGTAATAATAGGTATTAATAGTTCATTTTCAAGTGAAGAATTTAACTACCATGTTTTTTCTGAGCAGAAATAAAATAAATCGGAAGTAATTAAGTGAAGTTAAATAATAATTAATTATTGTTCGGTTCAGCTGCTCTAACAACCATTATACCGGTTTGATGTTTATTTGTTTTTAAATAATTCACTAATGTATTCTTAGTAATCTCCACTTTATGACCGACATTGGGAGAATGCATAAAATGAATTCTTCCGTCATTCAACCTGACTGCAATTCCTGTGTGAATTATGTCCAGTCCGGCAATGTCAGTCGTAATACCTATAATATCGCCGCTTTGTATATCTTTCTCTATCGATTCAATTTTATTTTTGGGAATGTAATAATAATCACGCATATTTATCATTTTTTCAATCAAGTCCATTTTTTCAATGAAATTAGGATTTGTAACCAACTGCTGATAAGAAGAAGGATGCGTACTCATGAAATTAACATCGTTGTGATAAGGAATTCCGCCAATCTCTTTTGTGATATTTTTTACAATCCGCCTCTTCGAAACATCATAAATCCAATCGGAAAAATAGTGAAGGCGGGATGGATACTCATCAATTACACCGTTACGGTAACGAACTTTTATAAGTTCTCTCCGAAAATCTTCGAAAGAATTTCTTTCCAGTTTTATGCATCGTGCAAAAACCAAACTTGACTCTAAAAATGTATAACAATCCAACCCGGTAAGGTGAACAACCAGTTCTTCCTTTTCCCCCTGTTCTAATGAATGAGCTGCATATTCGGTTCCGATAAAACTTTTACCAATTTCAACAATTACTTCATTAATAGGTTTATCGGCCAGGTTTTTACTCGATGCGAATTCAAACTTCCGTGTGCAGATATTTACATCGTCTTGAGTATAGATACCCTGCGCAAATGAAATCGATGTAAACATAGAAAGTATGTAAAAAATAATTTTTTTCATTAGAAGGGTAAATCCCTTTCCGGTTCAATTGGAGTTTCCGTTGATTCCGGAATAGCATCGTGGAAAATTTCAAGGTTATCAAATCTTGCAAACTCTTTAATAAATCTTAATTTTACATCGCCGGTTGGTCCGTGGCGTTGTTTACCAATAATCACCTGAGCAATTCCCTCGGTTGGTGATTGATCATCCGGGAATGCAGAAATGCCGTAATACTCTGGGCGATAAAGGAATATCACCACATCGGCATCCTGCTCAATAGCTCCTGATTCTCTTAGGTGAGAAAGCATCGGTTTTTTATCTGCAGTAGATTCAACCGAACGGTTAAGCTGGGAAAGAGCAACAACAGGAATATTTAATTCTTTTGCAAGTGATTTTAGTGACTGGGAGATGATGGAAATTTCACGTTCACGGCTTTCCACCCTGTGTGATGCACTCATCAGTTGGAGATAATCAATAATAATAAGCCCGATATCTTTTTCATTTTTAAGACGTCTTGCTTTTGCTCTCAATTCCAAAATTGAAATTGCAGGAGTATCGTCAATATAAATTGGAGCTTCGCTTAATCTGAACACAGCGCGTCCCAGTTTAGCTCCTTCATCGGCGCGAAACTTTCCTGTTCTAAGGCTATGCGCATTAATTCCCGCTTCAGCCGATATCAGTCTTGTTGCAAGTTGTACTGTTGCCATTTCCAAACTAAAGATTGCAATAGGGACTTTTTGTTCAACCGCGGCATTTCTAGCAACAGTTAAAGCAAATGCTGTTTTCCCCATCGAGGGTCTGGCCGCAATAATAATTAAATCCGATTTTTGAAAACCGCCAAGAAGGTTATCAAATTCAAATAACTTTGTAAGAACGGAAAAAGTTGAAATTTGTTTTGAATGAATAGCCTCTATTAATTCCTGAGCCTCTTTAACGGCTTGTTTCATCGATTTAAATGACTCCTTGGTTCCTTCCGAAGATATCTGGAAAAGTTTTGATTCGGATGAATCCAACAAATCGAAAACATCTTCCCGTTCTTCATAAGCGGATTGAGCTATTCCTATTGATGTAGAAATCAATTTGCGCAAAATCCATTTTTCCAAAACAACCCTTGCGTGATAATCAATATTCGCGGCTGAAGAAATATCTTGAGTTAATCTACTTAGATAAGCAGCACCGCCTGCTTTTTCAATTTGCGCCTCTTTTTTTAATTCTTCGTAAATCGACACAGTGTCAATCGGTTCGTTCGCTTCAAACAATTTATTCATAGCGGTAAAAATCAGAGCATTCCGTTTATCATAAAAACATTCGGGGCGTAATACTTCCAATGCTTTTGGTATAGCGGTTTCCTCTAAAAGCATTGCACCAAGAACAGCCATTTCAACTTCCGGAACTGCGGGAAGTTTTTTAGATTCCGCTTTTAATTTTTCGATATTGTAATTTTCACCGACTTCGTTTGACATTTTACTTTGTTCCGACTAATTCATCATGCAATTGTCTAAATTTTTTCACGTCTTCCCAACATCCTCTTTTCCAATTAGGATTTCTTAACAGAGCCGCGGGATGATATGTTGCCATTACTTTTATATTATTTAATTCGTAAATATTATCACGCATTTTACCAAGTGCAAGATTTTTGTTAAGTAAAGAATTTGCAGCAATGCGCCCTAAACATAAAATCACTTTCGGTTTAATTAAATCGATTTGTTTTAGAATGTAGGGTTTACATGTTTCCATTTCACTAGGAAGAGGATCCCTGTTGTTGGGAGGTCTGCATTTTAAAATATTTGCTATGTAGACTTCTTCGCGTGTAAAGTTTATTGCTGTCAAAATATCCGTCAACAGTTTACCGGCTCTCCCCACAAACGGTTCACCCTGTTTATCCTCTTCTGCACCGGGGGCTTCACCAATAAGCATCGCGGAAGCATTTGGATTTCCGGAACCGAATACGAATTTATTACGGGATTTTCCCAATGAACATTTTTCACATTTATTTATTTTTTCATATAACTCGGCAATAGTATCGGCTTTTTGAAAATCTTCTGCAAACAAATTTGAACTCATATTATACTCGGTTTTTTCAGCGACTACTCTTTCTGGTATTTCGGGAGAAATATAAACAGTTTTCCTAATAACAGGTGTGTCTATATTCTCATAAAGATCATCGCCGAAAATAATTTGTTGATCTTTAATCGCTTCTATGATTAATTTTTTATTCAATCTTGAGATATTGATTTATTGTAAGTGACCGAACCGGGGATTAATTTTTTATCCCTCAATTCGAGAATGAAAATAATAATTTTATTGGAAATTTTCTTAAGTAATAATCAATAATTGCTGCCAAACACTATAATAAATTCAAAATAAACGGAGATGTAGCCGAAGGTTTAGACTGAAAAGAGGTTGTCTCAAAAGCCCTATTTCAATCACGGTGAGCGGAGTTTAGCCGTGATTTTATAACCCAAAGCAAACTTTCTCTCAGTTTGCTTATTTAGAATTTTTGAGACAACCCCTTAAGCTTGTATTGTCACATAAAATTTTTACAAAGTAAAAGATACTGTAAAGCTATTCTTCAATCTCTTTATCTTTATAAAAATATTCAATTTTACCGTCGATAAGCTCATATAATGCCTGAAGATGCGGTTTCACCCTGGTTTCGAATTCTTTTGAAATTCTAAGGCGATCGGGATTCTCTTTTTCGTCGAATTCATCTTCAACACCCCCTATCATCGAATTTAGCTGGGTATTAAACTCCAATCTGTTTTCGTCATTGAGTTGACGAGCTCTTCTGGAAGCAATAATCACTCCCTCATATACATTGGCCGCATGCTCATCAATTTTGGTAAGCTCAACAGGTTCTACTCTCATAATTTACTCCTTTATTTATTTATCTCTTTCTTTATAATCATTTCAACTTCATTTTTAGCCGATTCGAGATCGCTGTTGATAACAACATAATCAAATTTATCCTTATAGCCCATCTCCATTTCGGCGCGTTCAATTCTTTTCTTATAATCTTCTTCGGTTTCTGTACGCCTGTTTTTAAGACGTTTCTCCAATTCCCCAATGCTGGGGGGTGAGATAAAAATTAATACTGCATCGGGATAAGCATTGTGAAGACTAACCGCTCCTTTAACATCAAGTTCAAAAACTAAAGTTTTCCCTTTTATTATTTGCTCGTTAACAAAACTTTTGAGAGTACCATAATAGTAACCGTAAAACTTTTCCCACTCAACAAAATCATTCGATTCAATTTTCTTTTTAAATTCTTCTTCCGAGATAAAGAAATAATCTTTCCCCTCGGTTTCCACTCTCCTTTTTTTCCGCGTAGTTGCGGAAATCGAAAAAATGAATTCGGGAAATGATTTTAGCACGTTCCTAACGATCGTAGTTTTACCAGCCCCGCTTGGAGCCGAGAAAACAAATAATTTGCCTTTATTATTCAATGTTCTGTATCTGTTCCCGAATTTTTTCCAATTCTTCTTTAATTAATATTCCGTGATGTGAAATATCAGTAGAGACAGACTTGCTGTTTATCGTATTAACTTCTCTATTCATTTCCTGGCAAATAAAATTAAGTTTGCGCCCCGCCTCTTCCGAGCCTTCCAATGTATCTAAGAACATTTTAATATGACTGTTGAGTCTTACGCATTCTTCCGTTACGTCATATTTTTCTGCCAGCATCGCCAATTCCATTTCCAGGCGATCGTTGAAATCTTTGAATTCATTAATCAACTCTTCGGCTCTGTTTTTTATTTTAGTAAAATAATCCTTTATACTATTGCCGCTTTGAGCTTCAATCAATTTAACCGTGTCGTTAATAATACCCACCCTGGATTTTAAGTCCTTTGAAAGCTCCGCGCCTTCCTTAGACCTCATCGTTTCAAGATCATCCAAAGCAAGATTAACGGCTTTCTCAATATGTTTCCAATCCTTTTCAATATCCATAAGCGAGTCTGCGTAATTAGAACTTTGAAAAGCAAAGAGTTCACTTAGAGTAATTTTCCCTCTAATCTTAGCAGCCTTTTTGAAAATTTTTAAAGCAGCCAGCGCCCGCAGGAGAGAGGAAATATCCGATTGGCCGTTCCTGTTATTATTTCCATTTTTCGAAATATTAACGGAAAGAAATATCTTTCCTCTTTTAATTTTTTTCTTTATTTGTTCGCGAAGTTCAAACTCTTTATTAGTCAAACTTTTCGGCAGGCGAAAAGAAATATCCAAAAACCTGTTATTAAGGCTTTTTGCTTCAACTTCAATCGAAAATTCGCCGGCTTCAACAATTCCCTTGCCGTAACCCGTCATACTGGAAACCATCAACAACCTCAAAAAATGTAGCTTCAAAGTTAACGAAAAATATGCTATATCAAAAGGGGAGAAGGACTTAAAACACATTAAACTATAAGTTAAAATGCCTCGCCTATTCCAAGATGAAACTGGAATGTTTCCTGTAAAGTCTTTTTATTAAAGAAACTACGCCTATCGCTAGGATCATATATTTTAAATCCGAAATCGACTCTAATTGGTACAAAATCTGAGTATAATCTGAATCCGAATCCGGCGGCAACGGCCATATAATCAAATTTGAAATCCCTATAATGATTCCATGTATTCCCGAAATCGACAAACAATGCAGATCCTAAAATTCCGCTTATCCTGTTTCTTGACTCAATTGATCCCTCAATAAGAAAAAAACCGCCAGGCGTAACACCGCGCAAAAAAATCGATTCAATCTCTTCACTTGTAGGATTTTCGGGGAGTGTCATTTCCCTATTTTCAGGGACAAGTTCTCTGTTACGCCAACCGCGTACCGAATTACTTCCGCCTGCATAAAACCGCTGGTTAAGAGGAATATCGAATTTATCCCCCGCGTATGTATCTATATAGCCCGCCTTAAGTTTTATACCGAATGCCGATTTGCTTTTCCCGCCGTAAATTGAAAGATAACCGGAAGTGCTGAGCATAACTTTATAATACCTAGGATTGTTAAAATTGCCGTCGCCAATTTTATTAATAAGGTACGGCACCGTATTTCCGTCTTCCAACAATATTGAAATTGTGTATCCTTTTGTTGGAAATAATAAATCATTGGTTCGGTTAGCCCCTATTTCAACTCCTATTACTGCGTTTGTGCTAGTACTGGTTTTGTTGATTTTCTGAACAAGGGAATCGAGATTCAGATTAGTGATATCCTCAAATTCCCGGTTATAATAACTCGTAATACCCCGAAGAATATATTGTTCACGGAAAACATATTTTGCATTTTCCCAATTCATATACGAGATTAGTGATGTTATGTACGTATGCTGCGGCAGCTCAAAATCAAAACTCAATTTGGTACCATAAATACGTGCGTTATATTCCAATTTTCTTTTTTGGAAAGTGATAAATGTTTCAAGTTTGGTTGATATCGGTTTACCGAAAATAAATTGTTGATCAAGAATGGCACGTGCATCGGCATACCCGTAAATAGTTGTATCATGCAATGATGCGGTGCTGAGAAAGTCGGTTATATTTTGCGCCGCCGAAGAAGTGCTTATTGTTAGTTTACGCGCGTTCCCCAAAAAATTTTTTTTCTGAAAGCCAAGCCCTATACCTAGATTGAAAGCATTATCTTCATTATTTATAATAATTTCGGGCGAAAGTTCATGCAGCAAACCCACGTCTGTATTGATACTCACAGGGACAGTATTGCCGGCAGTATCTGCAGTTATTGCAGTAACCAAGGCAGATGTAAAAAGATTAGTGCGATACAATCTTATCTGTCCTCTGCGAAGTGCATAGTAGCTATAATCGGAACCAGGTTTAACATCTACCATTTCTCTCAGCAATTCATCTTCCACAAGATCTCGACCAACTCCGGTCTTGTTAACACGAATATCGCTTATAATATATTTTATACCCGGATCAAAATTAACAATAATTTCCACTTTGTTATCAATAGTATCCACATTAACAACAGGTTGGTCGGAACTAACCATCATATAGCCCCGGTCTCTGAGAGAATTAACTGTTAATGCGATTTCACTCGATACAATCTGGTCGGAATATCTAACCGTAGAATCGATTCTGATCTGCCCTTCAATATCATCAAGATATGCTGCGAGAATAGATTCCAACCCGTTTTTACGAAAATCTTTGAAGTAAAAAGGGGGGCCTTCATCAATACTGAAAGTCAACTCCGCTTCAGCTTCCAATGAATCAATCAAGTAATCAGCCGAGACTTGAGCTTTAAAAAAACCGTTGGACCAATAGAAGTAACGTATGCTTTCCAAATCAGCATGGATTAATGTGGAATCGAAATAAACAGCAGCATCGCCAAACCCGGAAAATGTATTTAAGAATTGCGAAAACCAATTAGGTGATTCTTTTGAACTGATGATATTTGTCAAATCGGACGAAGCAATACTCTTGTTCCCGGTAAATTTTATATCGGATAATTCAAAACTATTTTCCTGTGCATAACTCCCAACAGCAGAGAAAATGATAAGAAATATTAGTGATTTATATTTCACTATCTTTCTACCTCAATATGAATTTCTAATTTTTGGCAATATTAATTAACGATTACTACTTTAGTGCCAATTTTCACTACACTTATCAATTCATCAATATTTTCATTGCTTACGGCAATTGAGCCGTTGGTCCAATTAAAAATAAACGGTAAATTCTTAAAAATAAAATTAAACTTACCAATTCCATGAATCCCGATATTTGCACCCAGCGGGGTATCTGCCGGGGGGCATTCCCCCTTTTTTATGGAATTATAAATCAATTTTAATTCGGATTCATTAATATAGCCGTTTTTATAAGCTTCAGATGCATCTCTTTCGTTTGGGTAACTAAGTTTAACAAGTTTGTAATACTCGTAGTTCGAATCCAAATCACAAACATAGTACTTTCCGACAGGTGTAACATTATCGTTGACAGATGTTTTTACAGATTGATTATTCATTCCGAACACAGCTTTATAACTTTTCAAAAATACCGCATCGGAAAAGAGTTCTATTCTATAATTTTTCTTGTTGATAACAAGAGTAATTTCCCCTAGTTCTCCAATTCCTTTTTCGGCGAATGCTTCGGATAAGGTAACTTCCCTCAAATTAATAATAATTCCGTAAACAACTACCCCGATAAAAAAGATAATGATACTTCCGCTCATGTAAAGAATATTCTTTAACACGCTGAATTCTACCTATGAATAGAGCATCCTTTTTTTGAATAGATTTTACTTTTAATTTGTTAAATATACAAAAGAATAGGATGGTATTAAATAGAATTGCAGTTATTACTTTTGGGGTCAAATGTAAATTATGAAATAAATTTTGAATAGGTTTCAAAAAAAAAGAGGCCGCCTCAAAGGAATTGTTTATTAAATCCGGGTAAATCCTTTTATCAGCGGCATCAGTAATCATTTTTTCAATAAATGTTACTTTTGAGACAGCCTCTTAAAAAATTTGAATTATAGCATATTATTTTGCGCCAACAACTGCAATAGCAGACATATTAATTATATCGTCAACCGTAGCGCCTCTCTGAAGAACATGAATCGGTTTATCCATACCCATCAAAATGGGACCGATAACAGTTGCATCTGTAAGTCTTTCAAATAATTTATATGCAATATTTCCAGAGCTGAGGTTAGGGAATATTAGAACATTAGCCCCGCCTTTAATCTTAGAGAATGAGAATTCCTTTTCAATGATCTCCGGAACTACTGCGGTATCGGCTTGCATTTCACCGTCGATTATCAAATCGCTTCTCTTTTCATTCACTATCTTAACTGCTTTCCTTACCTTTATAGATTCAGGATGATCTGCACTGCCGAAATTACTAAAAGATAACATTGCAATCTTAGGTTCGATATCGAATGCCTTAACCGTATCGGCTGCACAGATAGCAATTTCTGCCAACGCTTCTGCAGTCGGATCATAATTAACAGTAGTATCTGCAAAGAAATATACTTTTCTTTTTGCAATAACTATATACAATCCTGAAACAACATCGATACCTTTAGTAACACCAACCGTCTGTAATGCAGGCTTGATAGTTTCCGGGTAGTGAGAGGTTAATCCACCAATCAATGCATCGGCATCCCCTTTGTGCAGCATCATCGACCCGTAGTAATTATTGTTCATTAATAATTCACGTGCAGACCTAAGAGTGATACCTTTTCTTTGTCTCAATTTATAAAATTCTTGAATATAGTCATCGCAGTTTTCACAATTCTTCGGATCAATTATTTCAAAATCTTTAACTTCATATTCCAATTCTTCTATTTTATTTTGAATTATTTTTTTATTGCCCAACAATATTGGAACACCGATATTCTGTTTAGCAACCGAATTGGCCGCACGGATTATTTTTTCTTCTTCACCTTCCGGATAAACAATTTTTTTCGGTGATTTTTGAGCTTTCTCAACCATCAATCTTACAATTTGGTTAGAGAATCCCAATCTTTCCTTCAATTCTTCTTCATAAGCTTTCCAGTCTGCAATCGGGCATTGGGCAACACCGGTTTCCATTGCAGCTCTTGCAACTGCCGGGGCAACTTTCCAAAGAACTCTAGGATCGAAAGGTTTAGGAATTATATAATCCTGGCCGAATGCAAATTCAGCACCGCCGTATGCACTTAGTACAACTTCGGGGACTTTTTCCCTTGCAAGGTTTGCCAGTGCTTTAACAGCGGCAAGTTTCATTTCGGGATTTATTGCTTTTGCTCTAACATCCAAAGCTCCTCTAAAAATAAAAGGGAACCCTAAAACGTTATTAACCTGATTCGGATAATCGCTTCTTCCAGTTGCCATGATAACATCTTCACGGGCTGCTTTTGCTTCGGGATAAGTAATTTCAGGATCAGGGTTGGCCATTGCAAATACTATTGGATTCGGAGCCATGCTCTGAACCATCTCTTTGGAAACCATATTCCCTTTTGACAGTCCTACAAAAACATCAGCCCCTTTCATAGCTTCGGCCAAATCTTTGAATTTGTTTTCACTGGCGAATGCGGCTTTGTATTTGTTCAAATCTTTTCTGTCTTTATGGATCAATCCTTTCGAATCGAACATATAAATATTTTCTCTTTTAACGCCTGCCTCAATATACATGTTGCAACAAGCAACGGCAGCAGCGCCTGCGCCTGAAACAATCAACTTCATCTCAGATAATTTCTTCCCGGCAATCTCGGCCGCATTGAGAAGAGCAGCGCAAGAAATGATTGCAGTCCCATGTTGGTCGTCATGAAACACAGGGATTTTCATTGTCTTAATCAATTCTTCTTCGATCTCAAAACATTCAGGCGCTTTAATGTCTTCCAAGTTAATACCGCCGAATGTAGGTTGAAGTAATTGAACTAGTTTAATTATTTCTTTCGGATCTTTAGAATCAACTTCGATATCAAATACATCAATGTCTGCAAATCTTTTAAACAGCACCCCCTTACCTTCCATAACAGGTTTCCCTCCATGCGGACCAATATCTCCTAAGCCCAGCACTGCTGTTCCGTTAGAGACTACTGCAACAAGGTTTCCTTTTGCCGTATACTTGAAAACGTCATCATCGTTTTTCTCAATTTCTCTACATGGTTCTGCAACTCCCGGCGTATAAGCAAGGGATAATTCTCTCGCAGTGAAGCATGGTTTCGTCGCAATAACTTCGATTTTCCCTTTTCTTCCCTCACTGTGGTATTTAAGAGCTTCTTCCTTCGTGATACTCATTTTTTTTCCCTTAATATTTTAGTTAGAAATGGTGGATTTTCACTGTTTGGAATAGGCAACATTAAGTGATTTCTATAATAAAAATATGAATAATTTTATCAACAAAAAAGCCGCCATAAAAGGCGGCTAAATTTAATCTTCAAAAATCCTTATACTTCCATAATCTCGGATTCTTTGTGTTTAATAATCTCATCAATTCTTTCAATGTGAGCATCGGTAATTTTTTGTACTTCGTCTTCCGCATCGCGTCTTAAATCTTCCGATAACTCTTTATCTTTTTCTTGTTTCTTAAGATTATCATTCGCGTCGCGTCTAACATTACGAATAGCAATTTTGGCATCTTCTCCGAATTTCTTTACAAGTTTAACCATATCTTTTCTTCTTTCTTCGGTTAACGGGGGTATAGGAATTCGTATGTTGGTTCCGTCACTCATCGGGTTGAGCCCAAGATCGGAAGCCATAATTGCTTTTTCAACTAAATGAACTATTGATTTGTCCCATGGGGTTATTGTTAGTGTGTGAACATCCAACACAGAAAGATTACCTACTTGGTTTAAAGGTGTAGGGTTACCATAATAATCTACTTTGATGCCGTCTAGCAAAGCAGTAGTTGCCTTACCTGTTCTAATTTTGGTAATTTCACTTCTGAAGGCTTCTACTGATTTATCCATACGTTCTTTGGCATCCTTAATTGCTGGATTCATAAAAACCTCTTGAATTATTTTGAATTTGTTTCTTCATTAATTTCAAAATGACCAACCGATGTGCCTATACTTTCACCTGTAATTATCTTTAAAAGATTATCCGGTTTGTTCATATTAAAAACAATAATCGGTACACTATTTTCTCTACAGAGTGTGATGGCAGTTAAATCCATAACACGCAGATTTTTAGTTAACACGTCACCGTAGGAAATTTCCGTATACAATGCAGCTTCGGGATTCTTTTCCGGATCCGAATCGAATACTCCATCTACACGTGTACCTTTGAAAATAGCTTCGGCTTCAATCTCCACACCTCTAAGAGAAGCGGCCGTGTCTGTGCTGAAATAGGGATAACCGGTACCTGCACCGAAAATAACTATTCTCCCCTTTTCAAGGTGACGAATAGCTCTTCTACGAATGTAGGGTTCGGCTATTTGTTCCATATGAATTGGTGTCATTAAACGAGTAAACATACCATGCCTTTCCAGGCAGTTCTGTAAAGCCAGGGCATTAATCACGGTAGCCAACATTCCCATCTGATCACCTGTTACTCTATCGATTCCCTGCCCTTCGGCATTAAGGCCCCGGTAAATATTCCCCCCGCCAATAACAATACCAACCTGAACATCAAGTTGATGAATTTTTTTAATTTCCCCGGCAAAAAACTCAAGGCGGCTGGGATCAATACCGGTGTCTACTTCACCCATTAAAGATTCGCCGCTAAGTTTGAGTAAAATTCTTTTGTACTTAAGTTTTGTTTTCATAGACATCTCAATATAAAAAAAAAGGTCTTATTAAATAAGACCTTTCTGGAATAATTATTTATTTTCATCACTCAAATGAAATCTATGGAAGAGTACCAATTTAGCTTCCGTTCCATTCTGGGTGTTGAATTCTTTTATTAATTCACTTACCGATTTCGAATTATCTTTAACAAATGCCTGCTCGAACAAACAGTTTTCCGAATAATACTTATTCAATTTGCCGTTGGCAATTTTATCTAAAATCTGTTCAGGTTTACCTTCTTTTCTTGCAAGCTCTTTATATATATCGATTTCCTTTTCAATAGTATCTTTAGGCACATCTTCTCTATAAACACACAATGGATTCATTGCCGCAACCTGCATTGCAAAATCTTTTAGTAATTCTGCAAAAGCATTCGCCTTTTCCCCTGCTATGTTATCAGCTTTGACTAACACACCCAGTTTGGAACCGTGATGAATATAATCAACGATAACACCGTTTTCGGCTTTTTCAATTTTAAAGCGGGATACTTCAATTTTCTCGCCAATTTTACCAATGATAGCAGTTAATTCATCCTCAATTTTTTTGCCATCTATTGTAAGGGTTAATAATTCTTCCCTATTTTTTGGTTCACTTGCTTCCACAGCTTTCATAACCAAACTTGTGAAGTTCACAAAATCTTCACTTTTAGCAACGAAATCAGTTTCGCAATTAACTTCAAGTATAATACCTGATTTTTTATTTTTGCTAACTTTAGTAGAAACCATACCTTCGTTAGCAGATCTCTCAGCTCTTTTAGCAGCAACCGAAGCCCCCTTTTTACGCAGAATTTCGATTGCTTTCTGAAAATCACCATCAGCTTCAGTAAGCGCTTTTTTACAATCCATCATACCGGCGCCGGTTTTTTCTCTTAGCTCTTTAACCTGTGCTGCACTTATTGCCATGATTAAACCTACCTTATTTTATTTAGTTTCCGTTTCTTTATTCTCTGTTTTTGGTTCTGCTTCTGTCTTAGGAGCTTCAACAGGTTTTTCTTCCGCTTTAGGAGCTTTATCATGTTTTCTTACTCTTCTAACAGGTTTGCTTTTTTCTTCTGCAGGTTCTTCAGTTTCGTCCCGTTCTTTTTTCACTCTTTCTTTTTCAGCGGATTCATTAGCTCTAAGTTCTTTAGCTTTTGCCTGTCCTTCAATAGCCGCATCTGCAATAACCTTGGTAATCACCTCGATAGTTCTTGAAGCATCATCATTAGCGGGGATAATAAGATCAATATTATCAGGATCGCAATTTGTGTCAACAATTGCATAGATAGGAATGTTCAATCTCATTGCCTCTCTTACGGCGATAGCTTCTTTTTTAATATCAACAATGAAAAGAGCACCTGGCATTTTGTTCAATGTTTCAACACCATCTAAAACTTTTCTTAATTTATCTTTTTCTCTTGTTAATTGAAGACGTTCTTTCTTTGTAATTTTTTCAAAAGTGCCGTCATTTTCCATCTTTTCAATATTCTGCAATTGTTTGATACTTTTACGAATAGTAGAAAAGTTGGTTAACATTCCGCCCAGCCATCTTTCGCTTACCCAATTGCTGTCTGAACGTCTAGCTTCGTTTGCAATAACACCTTTAGCCTGTTTTTTAGTCCCCACAAACATCATCTTCTTACCTTGGGAAACAATATTTGTAACGGCTTTAGCAACTTCATCAATAGATGTTTGAGTTTTTCTCAAATCGATTATATGAATCCCGTTCTTCTCCATGAAGATGTAAGGTTTCATTTTGGGGTTCCAACGACGGGTAAGGTGTCCGAAATGTGCGCCAGCTTCAATGAGCTGGGTAAATTCAACTCTTGCCATTTTTATCTCCTGTTAATCTTCTACTTTCATCTACTTTGCCGTCCATCCCTTTTTTGGCGGGACACAGGAAGCAAATCCGAAAGTATGTTAAGTTAAAGTTGTGGGTGGAAACAATTCCACCCGTTATGTATAAAATTCAATAGCGCTTTTGAATCCAAGAAAAAGAATTGAAGATTATCTCTTAGAGAATTGGAATCTTTTTCTGGCTTTTGGTCTACCGTATTTTTTACGTTCAACCATTCTAGGATCTCTTCTTAATAAACCTTCGGCTTTCAATGAAGGCCTGAATTCGCCGTTAACATCTTCCAAAGCACGGGAAACGCCAAGACGAATAGCTTCGGCTTGCCCCGAAACACCACCGCCGGCTGCACGGGCAAATATATCATATTTGCCTAAAGTTTCTGTAGCAATTAATGGTTTTAGAATATCGTCTCTGTGGGCTTTAAGCGGAAAATATTTTTCAAATTCACGATCATTAACAGTAACTTTACCAGAGCCGCTTCTTAAGTATACTCTTGCAACAGCGTTTTTTCTTCTTCCAACAAAAATTTTATCTGCCATTAACTTTCCTCGTTAAAAACTTAGTTGTTCTGGTTTTTGAGCAGCATGCGGATGAGCATCGCCGGCATAAACTTTCAATTTTTTAATCAATTGACGGCCAAGACGATTTTTAGGCAACATCCCTTTAACGGCCTTTTGAATAATTCTATCCGGATGTTTTTCCATCATCTCGGCAAAAGATCTAATTCTCACACCTCCGGGGTATCCCGAATGTGAGAAATAAGTTTTCTGTAATTCTCTTTTCCCGGTCATTTTAATTTTATCTGCATTAATCACAATCACAAAATCGCCGGTGTCCATATTCGGTGTAAAGATCGGTTTATGCTTGCCTCTTATAATTCTGGCTACTTGGGCTGCTAATCTACCAAGCACCTGATCTCGGGCATCTACTATATACCACTTTCTATCGGCATCTTCAGTTCTAATAAACCTGGTTATTTTTTCCTGCTTCACAGCTCAATCCTCCAAAAACAGATATATTATTTTCACAAAGTTTGTAAATATATTCCTATAATCCCTAAATGTCAAGAAAAGCAACCGACAAATAAACATGACGATTAATTAATTCCCAATTAGCAAAAGAAGCGGCTGATATATCGCTCAATCAGCCGCTATATTATTGCAAACTTGCATTATTGTCATTTTTGAAATGTCAATTACTCCTATTCGGACCCCAATTCCTTCAACTTTTGGATTACGGCAGGATTTTCCGGATCTAGCTTAAGAATTTTTTTGTAATTCTCTATTGCTCCGGGCATATTACCGCTTAGAAGATAGGCCTCGGCGAGGCTGTCATATGTATTGGCAACTTCCGGGAATAATTCTGTATTTATTTTGAAAATTGCAATCGCATCATCAACTTTCCTCCCTCCTAAAAGTTGGTATCCAATCTGGTTTAGGATACCGTCTTTGGGACCACGAAATCTGTATTCAAGAACCAAGGTCTCAAAATTGGTCATAATATATTCCGCCCCTTCTTTTTTGTACATACGGTAAATTTTTTCTTCTAAAGGAATTTGTGGAGAACTATAATTGCCCGTCTCAATTATTTGCTTTATCTGTCCTGCAATTTCCATGGCGGCTGGTGGGCTATAATTCGATAGCACCGTAATTGTGATATTTCTTTTTAAAAATTGACAGATCATTCCATTAACACCGGGAGCTCCGCCTGCCCACATCGGAACAAACCTTTCATCTTGCATTATCTCGCCCAGCGGTTTATTATTTTCAGGATCAAATCTATTTAGGAAAAGAGCTTTGGAGTCATCTGTTAATACTTTATTTGAATAAAGCACGCCTTGTATAAATTTTACAAGATCACTTGTTGTGGAATATTCTCCCCCCGCCGGTGAAGGCCAATCTCGGAACGAAGTTTTCACAATTTCCCCTTCAATTGTTCTCTCATATTTTATTATACTATAACGAACCTGGTCTACTTTTGAATAGTATGTTTCATTCATACCTAACGGCTTAAGTACAATTTCTTCAACAGCATTGAAGAATGATTTCTTTGTTACAGATACTATTACCGCACCCAGAGTAGCATAACCTGAATTTGAATATCGCTCATTTGTCCCCGGCTCAAATAATATCGGTTCATCCTTGATCATATCCATCAGGTCTTCCAGTGTTTTGAAATTATCAATATTCTCCCGGAATTTCGGGTTATTCAAATAATCACCCAAACCGGCTTTATGCATAAGTAAATGCCGGATGGTAATCTTATTTGAAAATTCTTCAGGGAAATAATCGATGTACATCCCGATATTATCATCGAGATTTAATTTCCCGTCTTGCATAAGTTTTAAAATTGTTACGCCGGTAAACAGTTTGCCGATAGATCCAAAGTTGAATTTAGTATCAACTTCATTTTTAATTTCATTTTCAATATCCGAATAACCAAAAGCTTTGTAGTAAATTGTTTCTCCGTTTTCTGCGACCATAACCGTGCCTGAGAAAAGGTTCATCCCCACATACACGTTTATCATTTTATCGATTGTTTGAGTAGTCTCTGTTTGTGCGGTAATATGCAGAACGCTTAATAAGCATAAAAAAATAATTAATAACTTCTTTTTCATAATATCACCTAATTATTTTGAAAGTTCTAAGATTCAGACGGAATGATACTAAATGCGTTTTATAGATTTTTGTTAATAATTGTTAAACTATGTAAAAGATTGTTAATGCAGCAGCACCGATACACCCGTTTTTCCCATCACATTTACAAGCCCGTTAAAACTAATTCCACATTTTAATAGTTATCTTTTTTCTTTATTTTCTTTTTTAATTTTTCAAATTAGTTCGGGAGTAACTTGTGAAATTTCTCGTAACCGGCGGTTCAGGCTTTTTAGGTATAAACTTAATACGTTACCTTCTTCGAAAAAATCACGAAGTTGTATCATTGGACGTAGCCGACTTTACATATCCAGATACAGCCGACAAGGTAACTATTATTAAAGGTGATATTCGTGACGTAAATGTTGTAAACAGTTCAATGAAAAATATTGATATTGTTGTTCATACCGCGGCGGCTTTGCCCCTTTATAAACCGAAAGAAATTTTCACAACAGATGTAGAAGGTACACGTAACTTACTGGAAGCTGCCGAGAAGGAGAAGGTAAAACGATTTATTCATATCTCGTCTACTGCTGTTTACGGCATACCTGACCATCATCCCCTTTATGAAACCGATGTATTGGACGGAGTAGGTCCTTACGGAGAAGCAAAAATATTAGCTGAAGAAGAATGTTTGAAATACAGAAGAAAAGGCATGTGCGTTCCCATACTTCGTCCTAAATCTTTTATTGGTCCTGAACGCCTGGGTGTGTTTGCATTACTTTATGATTGGGCTTTGACCGGACATAACTTCCCCATGATAGGGAGCGGCAATAATCGCTATCAGTTGCTTGATGTTGACGACTTGGACGACGCGATTTATCTGTGCGTTGAAAAAGATGAAAAAGTGGTGAACGATACATTCAATATCGGCGCTAAAGAATTTACAACAATGAAAGAAGACTACCAGGCAGTGCTTGACTATGCCGGGCACGGCAAGCGAATCATAGGTCTCCCCGAGAAACCCATCATCTGGACATTGAGATTTTTGGAGGCGTTAAAATTATCCCCTCTATATAAGTGGGTTTACGAAACAGCGTCGAAAGATTCATTCGTATCAATTGAAAAGGCAGAGAAAATATTGGGGTACAAACCGAAGTATTCAAACAAAGACGCATTGATTAGAAATTACAAATGGTATCTCGATAATCTCGATTCATTCAAGGATCAATCGGGTATTTCACACCGCGTGCCCTGGAAGCAGGGCATTTTGAAATTGGCAAAGGTTGTGTTTTAAGTTTGTCTTTATACAAATTATAATTTCTATCAGATTTTTTAATAACACTATATATGTTGTTTTGCAGGGTATATCCAGATTATACCCCGAACTACCGCGGTGCAACTTTATCAAATCCGGAATAATTGTGTAACAACAATTCGAAATTTGTATATTGGTAAAGCAAAAGTTATTATCAGAGACATCTGAAAAATTAGTAAATTTGTTTTTGCGACCCGGATCTTGCTTTGCCGGTAGACATGTTTCGGCAACATTCGCCTCGCAGTAATACCATCCTTCAATTTTTCAGAAGTTTCGTATAGGTAAAATAAGTGATTCGGCAACAGAGGGCATATCGCAATGAGTGATAAAATATTTAAAGCAAAACTGGTGAATGATATTTCTATTGAAGTAATATCAAAAAGTATAATTAAGGAAGCAAATGAGATCGGATTTCAGAGAAACGATTATATAAAGCTGGCTAACATTTTTTTGGATTCCGCTCTAAATATCGAATTAAATAAAGATCAGGTTAAAAAGGTGAATGTTTTTTCTCAAAAAGAAAAAGTAAAACTCCCCCTCTCTGGGGAAAATATATTGGTGAGAGAGTTCAACAAAAAATCGGATTCGATTAAATTAAAGGAATGGCTGGAAGATGAAACCGGGAGATATTTTATACTTACCAGGGCTACATCCGGAGTTTACAATGTTGATAGATTGATTGAAGATGACCGGCATATCCTGGGCATAATTACTCTTAAAGATAAAACACCAATCGGATTAATGGCATTTTTAGATTGCGATAAAAATCAAAAAAAGGCAGAATTACGTAAACTCATAGGTGAGCCGGCTTACCGCGGAAAAGGTTACGGCAAAGAAGCCACTAAGTTGTGGATTCAATATGGTATTTCAAATCTAGGGCTTCATAAAATTTATTTAAATACTCTCCAAACTAATGTTAGGAACATCCGGTTAAATGAAGAACTCGGTTTCCTGGTGGAGGGTATTTTAAGGGATGAATGCTTAATAGACGGAAAATATAACGATCTTTTGAGAATGGGATTAGTTATTAGTCCACAGGAATAAGCTAATTTTATTTTCCAAGAAATAAAATTTTTGCACCGTGCTAAATTCCCCACAAAAAATTTCGAAATATTTTTATTACTTATCGAAATCACCGGCAGTATCCGAATTCACACCTAAAAAAAATCTCTTTGTTAAGGAATTCTTAATTAGTACATTTGCACCCGAAAAAATATTTTGAAAATTCATAATTTTATATTACTATTAAGCAGTTTTTGAATTCAATCAAAGGAGATATAAATGGCATCAAAACAAGATTATTTAAAAGATATAGTCAAACATATCGACATCAAAGAGCATAATGTGATACCGATCGTTGATGCAATGGGACAGATGGCTTTCTCGGCACGCGACTTGAACCGCGCGGCGCAAATCTACAACCAGATGCTCAACGATGAAGACTGTACCATTATTTTAACTTTGGCCGGAAGTATTTTCAGCGCGGGTTTAAAGAAAGTAGTTCACGATATGATCGAAAACAATATGATTGATGCAATCGTATCAACAGGCGCGCTTATGGTTGACCAGGATTTCTTTGAAGCGCTCGGTTTCAAACACTACATCGGTTCACCCTATGTAGATGACAATATTCTTCGCGATCTTCACATAGACAGAATTTACGATACATTCATCGACGAAGACGAACTTCGCATCTGCGACGATACCACCGCGGCTATATTCGACAGTCTTGAACCGCGCCCCTATTCATCACGCGAATTGCTCTGGCATTTCGGGAAATACCTTGATGAAAACGGCGGACCTAAAGTTGACGACTCCGTTATATATTCCGCCTTCAAAAATAACGTGCCGATTTTTGTCCCCGCCTTTTCCGATTGCTCTGCCGGATTCGGTATTGTAATGCATCAGCATAAAAATCCCCAGAAACATGTTTCATTCGATTCCGGGAAAGATTTTCTTGAGATCACACAGATAAAATTGAAAAGTAAGGAAACAGGGATTTATATGATCGGCGGGGGTGTTCCTAAAAATTTTACACAGGATATAGTTGTAGCTGCGGAAATTTTAGCCGACGACGCCCCGATGCATAAATACGCAATCCAAATTACCGTTGCAGATGTTCGCGATGGAGCCCTTTCAAGTTCCACTCTTAAAGAAGCAAGTTCATGGGGTAAAGTATCGCAAAGCTACGAACAAATGGTTTATGCCGAAGCAACTTTAGCTATGCCTTTGATTTCGGGGTTTGCTTATCATAAAGGAGTTTGGAAAAACAGGCAGAGAAGAAATTTGCAAAAGTATTTTTAATTCTTCTTATTTCCCACCACAGAGATTAAAAAAAAGAAAGCCCGGTTTCTATATATTAGGAAACCGGGCTTTTTAATTTTAACACAATTTCAAATTTTATTTCATCAAAACCATCTTCTTGCTCTGCACAAAATCTTTTGTTGATATAGTGTAGAAGTAAACACCGCTTGAAACCTGATGACCGGAATAGTTTCTTCCGTTCCAGTGAACTTCATATGATCCGGCAGGTTTGGCATCGTTTACCAATGTTGCTATTTCACGCCCTATCATATCGTATACTTTTACAGTTACATCCGAATGTTCCGGTAATTGAAAGCGTATAGTGGTCGAAGGATTAAAAGGATTAGGATAATTTTGATCCAATACAAATGACTTTGGAAGCAATTCAATTTCTTCTTCAACACCGGTTATGTCATAGGTTACGGTCGCACGAATCATATACAACCAGATATTCCCAGGATTGGCCGAGGAATTTAGATAAAACCAACCTGGAGGATTTTGATCAGTCAAATAAGTATCACTATGATACCTTTCAGTTGCCTCTTTTAGTGAAGCAATTACATTGTTACCTCCTTCACCAGTGTATTCAAAAACAACAGAAAAATCCGTAGATGCATCAATATTATCATCCCCAGCATAATATTCTGCCCAGTTAGGGAAAGGAGATGGAAAAGGAGGATCACCCAGATCCTGCGTACCTTGAAGATAAAAGGGATCTGAAAGCGGGTCTCCTAAAGGTGATGGTTGTTGACTTCCGCTATATCTATAAATTCTTCCTTCAATTGGCTGAGAATTTAATAAAGCCACATTGATTCTTCTGATTGTTGTCCCTGGAACACCATCAAAATAAACCGACATCCTAGAACCTGCTTCTAAATTAAGGGCTTGAACTGGTTCACCGGAGTCATAGATAATTTCGACATTATTTGAGCCGCCGGTACCGGTTGCTGTATAGCTGATATTATTGTAACCAAACGAACTTCTGTTTGAAACGAGAAAAGTAACTGTGTGATAAGTTGTTCCGAAGTCGGCAACATTATAATCAACCCCTCTTGTAACTTCTTCAACGGCTTGATTGTTATCGCCAATTTTAAGTGCCCTTATAATAATGTTACTGCTTTGCGCTGCAAAATTTACCGTTAGATTAGACCCGCCGGTAAAACTAATATATTGTGCACCAAGAATTTCTATCCTATCATCGGTAACATTTGCATTCGGAGTAGGATGTTCTCTTGGTACTGGTTTGGTCAAACCGGATAAATTGTAACCCCATTTGGGATTAACAGCTTTGTTGTCCAATGAATTGGCAATAAGCCAATCAATAAAAATATTATTATCGATAACGGCATCATTAAATCTGCGGCTTGTCGGTGTTGCCATATTTGCTAAAGCAAAATCAATTCCGTTAGTGCCTGTACTTGGGCTTTGTACGAATCTTGTCATGAAATCATTACCGAATTGTTCGTACATATAAAGCATGAACCTTGCGGCTCTGGAATAATCGGTAAGAACATTAACATTATCGCCATCTCGCCAGTCCAGCAAATAATGATTAGTTTCGTTTGCGTATGAACTTTGTTCACGGAAAGGGTATCCGCATATATGTTCCGCTACCATAGAACATCCTTCATCAAAGAATGTCATCTGGGTAGGGTTATAGTTCCAATTTATCATATGTTGAAATTCATGAGCCACAACATCCATAGCGTTAGTAACACTTGAAGGATCTGTAAGTACTGCCGGGTTACAATCAACAAACAACATTTCTGCTTCATTGCTGTGATCGAAAGTAGCGTCTACTGGGTTTTCATGGTAAGACCAGAAATAACCTCCAACGTACCCTCCGGTACCTGAATATCCGTCTATAATATCATGAACTAGTATAATGATTCTTTGATCATTATCTAAATCAGGAGGATCTCCATATACTTCGTTTAGAGTTTGATAAATACCCTTAGTGCTGCTTGCAGGAGTATTGTTATCAAAATTCGTAACAATAGCATCAACACCTGTTTGATTCATTCTTCCGTTTGTCCACATTGCATCTTCAACAAACACATAACAGTTTGTTCCAACTGCCTTACATGTTGAGGGTACCAAATACCAATCATTGGAACCATCCAGTTTTTGTCCCCAAAAACTATGGGTATCACCAACATTGTAATTCCATGATGTCGTTCTTTTGGCTCTGGCGTCTTTGAAGAAGTTAGGATTATCGGCGCGGGCTTTTCTCGCCAGTTCCGTTCCCCATTCCAAAAAAGGTCTTGGATCAATTGGATATGAATCTTCATTTTGGACACTGATTGTCTCTTCGGCTGCTTTAGTTACAGCCTTATTTTGTGCGAATGAAACATTCGCGATAAAAACAACTACAATGATAAAGGGAAACAATAATTTCCTCATATTATGCCTCGTGATTTAATAAATATATTTTTAATTATAATTATTCTTATTCCGAAATAGGCTCGGCATTTTCAACTAATAATACAATACCCCGCTCTTTTTTTTCTGTTGTAATATACCCTATTTTATAAAGTTTTCCTTGCTCTTTAGATAATTGCGCACTTAGTTCATCGTCGCATTCCAATAAATAGGTTTCATCTTCAGAAACCATAAGAGCAAGAGAAGTAAAAGGTTCGTTTCCAACAACGGTAATTGAACCTGTATAAAATTTCATATTGCTATCCTCCTTTTTCGTGGATGTGCACCCCGAAAGGATAACTACGGATAACATTATAACAAACGAAAAATAAAAAATTTTTAACGACATGAATTATTCCTCTAAATAATAACGAAATTTTTAATTAAAAATTCCCGTCCGCAGAGAATTGATATTCAACTTCAACTTCCCACCATTCGCTGTTAATACCACCTTGATCTATCACTTTGAATTTTACATAGCCGTCGCGGCATTCCGCAACCCATATATCACCATTTGCAAGAGGAGTGTTACAAACATCAGACTGCCACCTGTTTTGTTCAACTGCCTGCACTTGCGAAAGCTCTCCTGCTCCATAACGGTAAACTTTATTATTAAATGAACGATACCAAATACCAGTAATATTTTCGTTTCTTTGCCCAGGTTCGCACCAGCCGATTGTCTCCCCATCCGAGACTTCCCAGTCAACATCTTCAGTTTGTCCTTCCGACCAATCGACCCCCATATGGGAAATTGTTAATAATGCACCGTCGTTTTTATCATCATCTTTTATTAAACTACAAAAAGAAAATGATATAGCCATTACCGGCAAAATTATTATAATCAATATTTTGGAAAATTTCATTCCTTTTCTCCCAAGAAAATTATGATTTTGCTAGATTATATTATTGAAAGAGATTATTGAGATTGAATATAAGAATTTTTATCACTAAACATCAAAAACAATGCGTAGGAAAATCGAGAAAGTTAACAGGGATCACAGGAAAATATCCTCAATCAATACGGTAGGTTAAAATGCCCAAACCCAAAATCGTGAGTAAAGGTTTTTCTATGTCAGGAAAAATCGGATAATTATTTAATTTCTTTTTGCTATGTTAACAAATAATATCTCGATATGGATAGAATCTTAAATTTAGAACACAGTAGAGTTTTTCTATATCTCTCAAGAATTTATGGAATAGCGGAATGAAAAAATTTAATTTACAGGAAATTCAATCTTTATTGAACAAGATGGAACTGGATGCTTGGCTCTTTTATGATTTTAGAAAATCAAATAATATTGCTCATGAAATTTTAAATATACCGGTACATAATGTTTTAACAAGGCGATTTTTTTATTTAATTCCGTGCAAAGGTAATCCTGTAAAAATTGTGAACGCTATTGAACCGGAAGTCCTAAATAACTTCCGGGTAAAAAAGTTCTTTACACAACATATCAATCGCTAGAAAATAATTTGAAAAATAATTTAGCGCCGTACAAAAATATAGCGATGGAATATTCCCCCATGAACTCAATTCCATATGTTTCAAAAGTTGATGCGGGAACCGTAGAATTAATCAAATCATTTGGGAATAATATAAAATCCAGCGGTGATATGATATCTATGCTTGGCGCCCGTTGGACTAAAGTACAATTTGAGGAAAACATTGCCGTAGCCGAATTATTGACAAAAATTGTAAAAGATGGATTTAATTACATCAAAGAAGAAATACTTGCTGAAAATGAATTAACCGAATATGACGTACAGCAATTCATGATGAGTCTGTTTGACAAAAACAATCTTATCACGGACCACCCTCCGCTGGTAGCAGTAAATGCCAACGCTGCAAATCCCCATTACATGCCCGATGAAAGAAAAAATTCACCTATCCGAGAGAATGACTTGGTGCTTTTCGACATCTTTGCAAAAGCCGATTCCCCCAACTCGGTCTGGTCCGATATTTCATGGGTTGGTTACGTTGGAAAAGAAGTGCCAAAAAAATTTTCCAACATTGCACAAATTGTATTTGATGCTCGTGATGCGGCATTTGGTCTTGTTAAAAAACGTTTCGAAGAAGAAAAAGAGATTCGAGGTTATGAAGTAGATAACGCAGCACGCGAAGTAATAATTAAAGCCGGATACGGTGAGTATTTCATTCACCGCACAGGGCATTCCATTACAACCGAAGGACACGGCTGCGGCGCACATATGGATAATTTTGAAACACGCGATGAAAGGCTGATTGTGTCATCTACTTCTTTTTCGATTGAACCCGGAATTTATTTACCGGGGCAATTCGGTATCCGTAGTGAAATAGATGTATTTATTACCGAAGCTGGGGAAGTTATTCAAACCGGCGGAGAAAGACAGTATGAAGTTGTTCCTATATTGAAATAGGATTCAAATTTAGATGTAGGTGCAAGTTTAGGTTCAAGTTCAAATTTAAGTTCAGGGTTGTGATAAAGATAAATAAAATTTTTGTAACAAGGGATGACATGTCATTTTTCTTGAACTTAAACTTGAACCAACGCTTGAACTTACACTTGAACTTTATTAAAAATACTATTTCAATTTGTTGAAGAAGCGCTTTTCTGTTCAGACAAGTCTACATTAAAAATATTTATTAAATCATCCTCCGACACAAGAAGGTCTTTCAATGTAAGGTTTTCCACAACTTTATCAACGGAATCTTGAATCATCCTCCACAGTGATCGTATTGAACAATCAATAGAATTAAGGCAGATATTCTTTGCCCCTGAATGAGTCTGGCAGAACGAATCGTCGAACAATTTACCCCCAAGTACAGTCATCACTTCACCGATTTTTATTTCTTCGGGAGAACGTGTTAAAGTATAACCTCCCGATTGCCCCCGCTCACTTTCCAAGAAACCGCCCAATCTTAGAAGGCGAAGTATCTTTGCAACTGTATGTTGCGATACTCCTTCCAGACCGCTTATCTCAGGGATAGTGAATCCGTCCTTAACGCCATAAAACTTTCCCATTCTCAGAAGGAATCTTAATCCGTATTCTTCCTGGGCACTGAACTTCATTTTATATTTGCCTTTTTTTCATTCACTTAAAATTTACACTTATCTTGAACTTACACTTATTTCATTCTATTCATTCAAAGGAATCTTCGAACCGCATGACCGTGCATGTTCCAATTTTGCATAAGATTCCTCCGAAACCGAAGGACCCTTCTTCGAACAATGCTTTTCAAAAACTTCAATTAAAATTCCTGCTACTTCTTGGGCATCTCTTCCTTCAATATGATGACGCGGCATCATAAATAGAACTTCACCATTCTTCAGCAGTGCTATTGAAGGAGAAGACGGGGGATAATCACTCAAATAATTTTGACGAAGATGATCAACCGCATCCCTATCTTGGCCGGCGAAAACCGTTACATAACGATCGGGGATTATCCTATTCTGTAATGCTAGTGTTGTTCCGGGTCTTGCGCTTCCGGCAGCACACCCGCATACGGAATTTATTATTACAAAAACAGCTTCATTATTTTTGGGTGAAAGCAATTCATCAACTTTGCGAGGAGTCGTCAATTCCTCGAAACCGACATAAAGCAATTCATCCCGCATCGGCTGAACTGCTTCGGGATCATAAAGCGGAGGTTTATTATTTATTTCAAACATACTAATGCCTTTCTCTGCTGATTGATAATGGTTCTATAACATTCCTAATTCAAGTTTTGCTTCTTCGGTCATCATATCCTGATCCCATGGTGGATCCCAGACCAAATCGACTTTAACTTTGTTTACTCCTTTAATGCCTTCGATTTTTTGTTTAACCTCTCCGGGTAAACTTCCTGCAACCGGGCATGCAGGCGACGTTAAAGTCATTTTTATAAATGCGTTGTTTTCTTCATCAATTTTAATTTCATAAATCAAGCCTAGCTCATAAATGTCGACCGGTATTTCAGGGTCAAAAATTGTTTTCAACATATGAATAATTTCTTGTTCTAATCTTCCTTTATCGGGCATAATTCATCTCGTCATTTTAATTACTTTTTTAATGCCTGCAGCCAACTTATCAACTTCTTCCATCGTATTGTAAAAAGCGAAAGAGGCACGGGCTGTAGCAGGCAAATTATATCTATCCATAACAGGCTGTGTGCAATGATGGCCCGTTCTTATCGCTATACCGTCTGTGTCGATTATGGTTCCTATATCATACGGATGAACACCATCGATTACAAATGAAATAACAGATGCTTTTTCTTTTGCCGTACCGATAATCCTAAGTCCGTCTATTTCCAACAATTTATGCGTGGCATAATACAGCAGGGAATTTTCGTGATTGAGTAAAACATCTCTATCAAATTGGCGGATATACTTTATAGCTGCCGAAAGACCAACACTGCCTGCAATGTTCGGTGTTCCTGCTTCAAAACGATGTGGTATATCATCAAAAGTCGATTCTTCAAAAGTGACTTTACGAATCATATCCCCTCCTCCCTGATAAGGGGGCATAAAACTTAAATACTCCGTCTTTCCGTATAAAACCCCGGTGCCTGTAGGACCGAAAACTTTATGCCCGGAGAAGACAAGAAAATCACAATCCAAATCCTGAACATCAACAGCCATATGCGGTATTGCCTGTGCGGCATCCAACAGAACCGGTACATCATAACTATGTGCAATTTTTATTATTTCCTTCACCGGATTAATTGTGCCGAGCGAGTTAGAGATATATACTACTGAAACCAGTTTGGTTTTTTCATTAAAAAGTTTTTTATACTCTTCAATGTCAAGTTCACCTTCATCCGTAATAGGGATTACACGCAGCTTAATATTTTTCCTCTTGCACAAAATCTGCCATGGTACAATATTGGCATGATGCTCCATATGTGAAATAATAATCTCATCATCTTTTTCAAAATGTTCTGCCCGGCAGAATGAATGAGCGACAAGATTAATTCCTTCGGTTGCCCCTTTAACAAAAATTATTTCGGAAGCGCTCATCGAATTGATGAATTCTTTTACACGAAGCCGCGCGGTTTCATAAAGCTCCGTTGCCAGTTCACTTAAAAAATATAAGCCTCTGTGTATGTTTGCATTCTCGTAAGTGTAATAGTGAGTTATGCTGTCTATTACAACCTGCGGTTTTTGTGTAGTTGCCGCGTTATCAAGATAAACAAGTGGTTTCCCGTTAACTTCTCGTGAAAGAATCGGGAAATCTTTGCGCACATCTTCAACAACAAATTTTCTTTTTGAGTCTACTGCAATATTTGTGGTTTCAGTATTCATATACATTCGGGAATTAAATTTCAACTCTGTTAAGATGTTCGAATATCATGTGATTTAATTGCTCGTGTAATTCATTTATTTTTACTGCATCAATAACATCATTTGCAAAAGCTCTTATCAACATAGATTTTGCCAGTTCATCGGGAATTCCGCGCGAACGAATGTAAAAATAAGCGGAATCGTCTAGATGGCCGACAGTGGCGCCGTGTGAACATTTCACGTCGTCTGCAAATATTTCTAATTGTGGTTTTGTATCTATTGTTGCGGTATCGGTAAGTAAAACTGTTTTGTTCGATTGAAACGCGTTTGTTTTCTGCGCACCGGGCCTGACCATTATCTTCCCGTTGAAAACACCTTTTGAGTTATCGTCGAGAATGCCTTTGTAAATTTCGTTGCTGTTGCAATTCGGTTTGGCATGATCAACAAATGTATGGTTATCCACTAATTGTTTATTATGTGCCAAATACAAACCGTAATAATTGCACTCAATGCCCTCATCGTCCAAATTAGAATTTACATCATTACGCACTATCGAACCGCCGAATGAAAAAGAGAAATGATTGAAGATGCTGCTTCTTTTCTGATGCACTTCCGTTTTTTCGATGTGATATGCATTGTCGCTTTCATTCTGAACTTTATGCAAATTTACAATTGCGTTTTCATCAACGAATACTTCAGAAACAACATTTGTGAAATAGGGATTATCCGAATAACCCCGGTAATTTTCAATTATATTGACCTGACTGTTTTTACCGGCTAAAATCAAATTCCTTGGGAGTGAAAGCACGTTAACTTGTGAGTTGCCGTTTAAGTATAAAAGCTGTATCGGGTTTTCAACAACTTTCCCTTCGGGGATAATGATAACCGCTCCGTCCAATGCATATGCCATGTTGATTGCGTTGAAACCGTTATCGACTTTAGCCGATTTGCCGATGTATTCTTTTACAAGTTCCGGCTTTGTCTTCAAAACATTTCGCAGGCTGTCAATAACAACACCGTCTTCTGTTTTAATATTTGACAACTCAGCGGAATAAATCCCGTTAACAAATACCATTAAGCAGCAATCGAAACCGGTGAAGATATGTTTTTGAATTTCATCGTTTGAAATTTTGATTGCCTCCGTATTTACAGCAGGCGCAAAATTGTATTTTAGTATTGGGGATATGTTTGTGTATTTCCACTCTTCATTTTTTTTAGTCGGGAAATTTAATTCTTCCAATTGGGCTATTGCATCTTTTCTTACCTGATGGAAGAATGATTCCGATTCACCGTTAAGCTTACTTTCGAATGTTTTGAAATTCGAAACGTACCAATCTATATTTTCTTTATTTTTCATCTGTTCCATTTTTCAATTAGCTCCTTTACTTATGCTTTTTCGGCAACAGCTTCACCGTTAATAATCCAGTCGTATCCTTTTTCTTCCAATTCAAGAGCCAGCTCTTTGCCCCCCGATTTAATAATTCTTCCTTTGTAGAGGACATGAACAAAATCAGGAACAATGTAATTGAGAAGTCTTTGATAGTGAGTAACAACAATAACCGCATTCTTTTCGGATTTGAATGTGTTAACCCCCTGCGATACAATTTTTAATGCGTCAATATCCAAACCGGAATCTGTTTCATCCAATAATGCCAGTTTGGGATTGAGTATAAGGAGTTGTAAAATCTCGTTACGTTTCTTTTCGCCGCCGGAAAAACCCTGGTTAACCGAGCGATTTATTAGAGTATCATCCATTCCCAAAATTTTTGATTTTTCTCTAATAAGCGCTAAAAAATCTTTTGCGCTCAATTCGGGCTGATTATTATATTTCTTCACTTCGTTGATAGCGGTTCTTAAAAAAGTCGCATTAGAAATTCCGGGAATCTCTATCGGGTATTGAAAAGCTAAGAATATACCTTCGCGTGCCCTGTCTTCGGGGAGCATTTCCAACAATTGTTTCCCTTCATAAATTACTTCACCTTTTGTAACCTCATAATTTTCATGCCCGGCTAAAACATTTGCAAGTGTGCTTTTGCCCGACCCGTTAGGTCCCATAATAGCATGAATTTCACCCGCATTAACTTCAAGATCAATTCCTCTCAGAATTTCCTTACCTTCCACATTCGTATGTAGATTTTTTATTTTAATCATTTTTTATAATCCTTTTTATTTTCAATTTCATTTTGTCCAAAACCTGCCGTCAGCATTCAGTAACCAGAAACCAGCAACTATCCTACACTTCCTTCCAAGCTTATAGCCAATAACTTTTGTGCTTCAACTGCAAACTCCATCGGTAGCTTATTAAAAACATCTTTACAGAAACCATTCACAATCATATTCACGGCATCTTCTGTGGAAATTCCTCTCTGGTTTAAGTAAAAGATTTGATCTTCTCCAACTTTGGAGGTTGTTGCTTCGTGTTCAACTTGCGATGATTCGTTTTCAACTTCAATGTAAGGGAATGTATGAGCCCCGCACTTATCCCCCATGAGCATAGAATCGCATTGCGAGAAATTACGTGCGCCGGCAGCATTCTTACCGACTTTAACTAAACCACGGTAAGAGTTTTGGCTTTTACCTGCCGATATACCTTTTGAGATAATAGTGCTCCTTGTGTTTTTACCGAGGTGAATCATTTTTGTCCCTGTATCGGCCTGCTGATAATTATTCGTTACCGCAACAGAATAAAATTCACCTATCGAATTATCCCCCTGTAAAATTGTACTTGGGTATTTCCATGTAATGGCAGAACCTGTTTCAACCTGCGACCATGAAATTTTAGAATTAATACCCCTGCAAATTCCGCGCTTGGTAACAAAATTGTAAATACCCCCTTTACCGTCTTTACCCCCCGGGTACCAGTTTTGCACGGTTGAGTATTTTATTTCGGAATTATCAAGAGCAACTAATTCAACAACAGCTGCATGTAATTGTTTTTCATCGCGCATCGGTGCGGTACAGCCTTCTAAGTAGCTTACGTAACTTTCTTCTTCCGCAATTATCAATGTCCTTTCGAACTGACCGGTATCTTGTGCATTGATTCTGAAATAAGTAGACAACTCCATCGGACATCTAACACCTTTAGGAATATAGACGAAAGAGCCGTCGCTAAAAACTGCAGCATTTAAAGCTGCAAAATAATTATCGGTATAAGGAACAACCGAACCTAAATATTTCTTAACCAATTCGGGGTGGTCTTTAACTGCATCGGAAACAGAAGAAAAAATAATTCCTTTTTCTTCTAGAGTTTCTTTAAATGTTGTAGTAACCGAAACAGAATCGAAGACGGCATCAACTGCAACACCGGCTAATTTCTTCTGTTCTTCAAGAGGTATTCCTAATTTTTCAAATGTCTTTAACAATTCTGGATCAACTTCATCCAAACTTTCAAGCCCAGGTTTCTTTTTAGGAGCAGAATAATAAATAATATCTTGGTAATCGATTTTAGGATATTTTATGTTAGCCCAACCTGGTTCTTCTAATGTGAGCCAATGACGGAAGGCTTTTAATCGCCATTGCAGCATCCATTCTGGTTCATTTTTTTTTGCAGAAATGAACCGTACAGTATCTTCATTCAATCCTTTGGGAGCCTCATCCGCCTCAATATCGGTAACAAATCCCCATTTATATTCAGAGTTTGTTACATCTTCTAATAATTTATTATCATCACTCATCGGGACATCCTTTTAATATTTTGATTTGAAAACCTAGTTAATCTGGAAAAAAAAGTCAAGATTTATCGGTATAACCCCGAATCAGTCTTAATTGTTCCAAATTGCCCTAAATTTTTGGTAAAAAAAAGAGATGTAGAAAAGAGGAGGTTTTGTAAATCCAGTTCATTTTCTCTGCCGCAGCACTTCAAATAGTAAAACTCCCGCTGCAACAGAAACATTTAGAGATTGGATTTTACCTTTCATTGGAATGCGAACGAGGAAATCACAATTTTCAGCAACTAGTTTCCGCAATCCCTTTTCTTCGTTCCCCATAACAATAGCGGTAGGCATTTTGTAATCCACTTCGGTATGATCATTATCGGTATCTAGAGATGATCCTACAATCCAGAACCCGGCATCTTTTAATTCTTTAATTGCGTTGTTGAGATTGCTCACCTGGCATATTTTTATATGCGATACGGCACCTGCAGAAGTTTTTTCCACTGTTTCTGTTATGTCTGCGCTGTTATGGGAGGTCATCACAATTCCATCAACACCGGAACACTCGGCTGTACGAATTATCGCTCCCAGGTTGTGAGGATCTTGAATTGTATCGAGCAAAAGTAAAAGTGGGTATAGTGATTTTTTCGAGAATGTAATTATTTCATCCAATTCAAAAAGTTTGTGTTGCCGTATTAGCGCTATTACGCCCTGGCTGTTCTGTCCCTTTTCAATTTCTTTAAATTTTTGAGTGGAGGTTTCGCTAACCTTAATCCTATTTTTAAGGGCAAGACTTTTAATCTTATTAATTACATCCCCCTGTTGCCCGTAAGCAATTAATATTTGTTGAATATCCTGACCTGTTTTTAAAGCTTCAAGCACCGGTTTTCTGCCGAAAATCTTTTTCATTTTTTCGATGATTCGTTAAATATTTTTTTAACATTTGTTTCTGCAATATAAACATTTTCATTTTTCAACGGCCAAGAATATTTGTGATTGAATGGATATTTATTTAATATAGCTATTAATACAGTGAACTCGACTTTTTACTTAATCTGAATTTGTTTACTTGCACGAGGATACCATGAAAAAGATTGAAGAACTTGATAAAATTGCTATAACCGTAAAATCACACAGGTTACTTAAGCAGCTCCTAAAAGAAAATCCGAAACTCGAAGAGATAATGCGTAACTCCCAAAATGAAACCGACGCATTGATTGGAGTTCGTAACTGGGTGATGGCAGAACTCAATAATAGTCCTAACGCATTAAAATTTTATAAGGGAAATTCCACCGGGCGCGAAACATTTGAAGCTTTATCATGGAAAGACTATGCAGCAATTAGAATATTAGATTACATCGACAATGCCGGGCGTACATTTAACGACTTAAACTTGCGGGGTGAGATTGCAGTTAGTAACCCGATAAAATTAATCTGGCTTGCAGTGAACCGGGGCACCGGTGGTGCTAAACCGTATTTCTTTGACGACATGCTTCAGCTTTTCAGACAATTCACCGGTAAGAATGAAAAGAAAAGCCCTTCGAAAGAAACAATTAGAAAGTGGATGGAAAGATTTCCTTCCGGATTGGATCCGCGCATCGTAAAACTAAGAGAAGAAAACCGCGAAAGAATTATTAATTTATTAATAGATAAAATCGATAAAGGAGAAATAACAGATTCTATTTACAAATTCTCAGAGGGAATGTCGAGAGAACAGAAATTTTTAAAAATGCTCGAATGGTGGAAAGAATATAAATTTCATCTTCATTTTGCAGTTCGAACACCCGATTTATTGAATGAAATGCTCGGTTACTCCCTCGATCCCGATACAATGAAAATTTTGTACGCGGCACAGGAAAAGGGTATTCCCTTTTTTGTAAATCCATATTATCTATCACTATTACATGTTCGCGTGCCTTATTTTGCCATCGGTGCTGATCTAGCGATACGGCATTACGTTGTCTACAGTCAACAGCTTCTCGAAGAGTTCGGGCATATTGTTGCATGGGAAAAGGAAGATATTGTAAAACCGGGCGAACCGAACGCGGCCGGATGGCTTCTGCCGTCACATAGAAATGTGCACAGGCGTTATCCAGAAGTTGCAATTTTAATTCCCGAAACAATGGGGCGCGCATGCGGCGGGTTGTGTTCTTCATGCCAGCGGATGTATGACTTCCAGAACGGACATTTGAATTTCAACCTCGATAAACTTAAACCTGACGAAACATGGGACGAAAGATTACAACGGCTAATGGAGTATTTCGAAAACGATTCGCAATTACGAGACATTCTGATTACAGGGGGCGATGCTTTGATGAGCAGTGATAAAAGTCTTGAGAAAGTTTTAAATGCGGTTTATGAAATGGCTCTTCGTAAACAAAACACAAACAAAGCAAGAAAAGAGGGTGAAAAGTTTGCGGAAATTATTAGAGTAAGACTTGGAACAAGGCTTCCCGCATATTTACCGCTTAGAATCACACCAGATCTAATAACGGTACTTACCGAGTTTAAAAGAAGAGCATTTGAAATTGGAATAAAACAATTCGTGATTCAGACTCATTTTGAATCGCCTATGGAAATTACACCTGATGCGAGTAATGCAATCAATCAACTAATTTCAGCGGGATGGACGGTTACAAATCAACTTGTATTCAGTGCCGCAGCTTCACGGAGAGGACACACGGCAAAATTACGACAAGTGTTAAATGAGATAGGAGTACTTACTTACTATACTTTCACCGTAAAAGGTTATATGGAAAATTATTTTAATTTCGCCCCCAATGCTCGGGCAGTACAGGAACAGATTGAAGAAAAAGTTATAGGGAACATACCTGAAGAATTTCATGAAACGATAAAGAACTTTCCCCTAAATGCCGAGATGATGCTGGAAAATATACGGGAAATAAAAAATGAAGCCGAGATTCCATTCCTCGCAACGGACAGAAACGTACTCAATCTCCCCGGTGTTGGGAAAAGTCTGACTTTCCGGGTTATTGGCATTACAAGATACGGCAGACGAATACTCGAATTTGACCATGATAGAACAAGAAACCATAGCCCTATGATAGATAAAATGGGTAAAATGGTAATAATCGAATCCAAATCTATTAGTGAATATCTGAAACAACTTGAAGATATTGGTGAGGATGTAATCGAGTATGAAGGAATTTACGGCTATTCACTTGGTGAAACCGAACCTAGATTATCGCTTTACGAATACCCCGAATACGATTATGTAATAACCGAAAAATTGACCAACATCGAAATTGAAGGGGCGGCGTAAAAATATACATATCAAGCTGGTTATTTCACATGCATAATTATTACCCAAGCATTTCACAAAGAAATTCAATATTTTTTTCGTATTAATAAAATCAAAATGATTAACTATTCATTTTATAAAAGGATTTCTCATGGATTCAAAATCTAAAGTAAAAGAATATTTCATAAATAATTCAGAAGAAATTAAGAAACGAATTGTTGACTTAGTTACTGCAATGGTTAAGGAAAAGACTATCAATGTTGTATCTGAAAAATTAAATGAATTTCCATTCTTAAAATTCCGAGGTGAAGAATATCGGGTTGCCGAAATCGTTAAAAAAGAATTTTCGCAGATTGGAATTCCTTACGAAGAATTTTCTAGAATGGAAGGACGTCCGAATGTAATTGGTAAATTAGGTAAAAACGAAAATGGTAAAAGATTATTGATGCCGGCACATATGGACATTGTACCTGCAGGTGAAGGTTGGGACAGTGATCCATTTACTGTAATTGAAAAAGACGGGATGTTAATCGGCCGGGGAACACTAGACAACAAAGGTCCATTGGCGTCAATTATGGCAGCAGCAGAAGTTCTGAAAAAATTAGGCCTCGACCAGGAATTGCAAGGTGAACTTCTTATTGCCGCATTAGCAGATGAAGAAGCGGAAGACCCGGACGGTATCGATTACGGAATCGGATTCTTGATGGAAAAGAAACACATTGCTCCAACTTATTCAGTAATTCCCGACATCGGCGGAAACATGAAAGACATAGACATCGCCGAGAAAGGAAGAACCGTTTTCAAAATTACCGCTACCGGAAAACAGGCGCATGGCTCAACACCGGAACGAGGTATTAATGCCGTCTTCATGATGTCAAAGCTTGTTAATGAAATTGAAAACCTGAAATTTGATTACAAAGTACATCCTATACTAGGTCATCCTTCACTTAATCTTGGCGAGATTCACGGCGGCGCAGCGCCCAACATTGTACCAGGAACATGCTACATATATATAGATATCAGAACCGTGCCCGGAATGACAAAACAAGGAGTGATCGATCAGCTACAAGCTTGCGCCGATAAAGTTAAGAACGGCAAATTTGAAATTAAAGTTATGTCCTGGAACGAACCACACGATATCGATCCAAATAATGAAGTAGTAAATTGTATTCAAACAAACGGTAAAGAATTATTGGGATTCGTACCTCAGCCCTTCGGTATGGGAGGCGGAACATATGCCAAAACACTAAACTTGAACGGTGTTATTGCCGTTGGTTACGGACCCGGCGATGATGAAGCATTTCACGTTGCAAACGAATACGTTGAGATTAAACAACTTATTGACTTCGCTCAATTAACTTGTATGATGGCACTTGATCTATTGAAATAAAATTATACCCCGCGCTTTGCCGCGGGGTCTCCTTTTAAATAGAATATCATTCATTCCTTTAACTTTTTTTTAATCCGCAACTATTAGTATTTTCTACATTACAAAACTGATTAGAATTGAATTCGTCTAATTCCACGTTCACTAAGAGGGAATAATGCATTATAAATCAAACTCAGAAGAACCGAAATTCAGCAGCACAATACGAGACGGCTTTAAAGAAGAAAATTTCAGAGATACACTCAGCAGAGATTACCAAGAATTAAAAGAATTTTTCCTTAATGACGAGAGAAAAGAAAAGCTAAAAATGATGGGGACAATTAAAAGATTTTTCTTCTCCTCATGGTGGCTGCTAAAAGTATTGTTTTATAAACTGACTCCGGCGCGTAGAGTTTTAGTTTTTATCGGATCCGTTTTTATTATCGTCAAATGGAGTACCCCTGCAGGTGAAAGCGGTAACAACCTTACAGTAATAGGCGGACTAATATTGCTCTTTGTTTTGATGCTGGAATTGAAAGATAAATTGCTGGCTAAAAATGAACTGGAAGCAGGAAGAAAAATCCAGCAAGCTCTTCTTCCGGAACAAAATCCCGAAATACCCGGCTGGGATGTTTGGCTTTACACAAAACCAGCTAACGAAGTAAGCGGTGATTTAATTGATTATATCCGCCTTGACGAAAATAAATTCGGAATAAGCATTGCCGATGTTGCAGGCAAAGGTCTGCACGCCGCATTGTTAATGGCTAAACTTCAAACCATCATACACACGCTTGCGCCCGAATTCACAACATTAACAAAATTCGGGAAAAAGCTTAATGAAACTTTTATGCGGGAAAGTCTGCCGAACATATTTGCTTCCATGGTATATTTTGAAGTGAAAGAGAATTCGGGAGTAATAAAGTTCTTAAACGCCGGACACTACCCCCCGGTAGGAAAAATTGGAAATGAAATAAAAGAAATGAGTAAAGGAGCTCCCGCTCTCGGAATTATTCACCATTCAAAATATAAAGAAGAATCCGTCGTGTTGAAGAAGGGGGATTTTTTCGTCATCTATAGCGACGGGCTTACCGAGGCACAAAATCAAAAAGGAGATTTTTTCCTAAAAGAACGACTGATGCAAATTGTTGGATCAATTATGGATGAATCTGCGACAGCAATTGGAGAAAAATTAATTTCCGCAACAGACAGATTTATCGGGGGCGCAAAACAGTTTGATGATTTATCTTTGATAGTTATAAAAAAATCATGATCTTTTTTTATGAAAAATTTTTACTCCCCGCAGGAAGGTATTAAAGAATACGAAATAATAATTAACGACATACCTGTGAGCGTATGTCTTAAAAGAAATTTTATAACGGAAAATTTAATCGTATTTTTCCACGGTTTAGGTTGTTCAAAAAATATTTTCTACGATGCACTTACACACACAGAGTTGCAAAATCAATCATTACTTTTAATTGATTTTCCAGGCTTCGGGAAATCGGGTAAACCGGATAACTTTTCATACTCGATGGAAGAACAGGCAATGGTTTGCGAAAAACTGCTTGACTTATTTCCCGATGTGCGCCTTCATATTGTTGCGCACAGCATGGGGGGAGCAGTGCCTCTTTTATTTTCAGATAGAACATTAAAACGCATCGATTCATTTGCCAACCTCGAAGGCAATTTAATAAATGCAGACTGCGCAATCTTCAGCCGTTCGATTGCCGGAGTTAGTTTGGAAGAATACTCAACAAATCTATTTGAAAAACAAAAAAGTGCGCTTGCCAATATCCCGGAATTAAAATTTGACGAAACTACTCCACTTGCTTTATATAGAAGCGCTGTATCATTAGTTGAATGGTCCGATAGCGGGAGTCTGCTGGAAAAATTTCAAAATCTGAAATGCAGAAAGATCTACATATACGGTGAAGAAAATAAGGACCTGGAAACAATAAATCATCTTACAGGCATTGATAAAATCATGATACCGGGGGCGGGACACAGTATGATGCTAGATAACCCAGACAAGTTTTACCAGACGATACATAATTTCATTTTCGACAAGAAGGATTAATATATAAATAAAACAGGTATAAAAATGAACTCAAAAACAGCCGTTGATAATTTTATTTCTAAAAAGAATCTTGCAATAGTGGGCGTATCACGCAGCGGTAAAAAATTCGGTAATACCGTTAACAAAAGCCTGAAAGAGAAAGGGTATACTACTTTTATAGTAAATCCAAATTCAGATTCGATTGATGGTCAAACTTCCTATCCAGACTTCAAATCTATTCCCAGGAAAATAGAAGGGGTATTAATTTGCGTTCCACCTGCACAAACAGAATTAGTAGTTAAAGATGCACATGAGACGGGAATCAATAATGTATGGATGCAGCTGGGGGCTCAATCAGAAAAAGCAATAAAATACTGCGAGGGAAATAATATTAATTATGTTGCAAACGAATGTATCTTAATGTTTGCGGAACCTGTTACCGGCGCGCATAAATTCCACAGATGGGTATGGAAAATATTCGGTAAATTACCGAAATAGTTTCTACGATTGGAACAAAGATTTTGGAGAAAAAGAATATTCCTCCTCGGCAACTAAAAATTTACAGAAGAGGCGGTTATTCTTTTTCTTTGGTTTGAATTCTTTCAACAGTTCGATTTCTTTTTTGTAGATATTGAATTTATATATTCCCGTATTGATACTGCCGTCTTGCTTAACAACATTAACGGTATACTCCCCCATCAAATCATCAAAAGGAATTTCTGTCCGTGCCGGTTGAACTTTAGGCGCCAAATTTGTCATTGCTTTAAGTCCCATCAGAACAACAAAAATTTCTTTTCTCTCTTTGATAACGTCAACGGAGATTTGATAAACAAAACTTGTAAATTCGGCAACGGTTTCAACCGCGAAAACATATAACTGTTTGTCTTCTTTCTCATCATATTTAAAAAAAGCTTTACAATAATATTCCAGCTTATCCGGCTTTTTCTGCGGGATTGCATCCAGCGCGGCTTGCGCTTTTTTCTTCCGCGTACGTGGAATTTTAGGAAGTTCGTTCGGTTTTTTTAACGGCAATTAGTTACCCTTAATTTTATTTATAACAGAATCCAAACTTACAAGAGGTATTGTTTCCTGCTCTCCCTTGGTCATATCTTTCAATACAACTTCTCCCCGGTCATACTCTTCGCCGCCAAGGAGAAGCACAAATTTCGAGTTATATTTATTTGCTTCTCTCATCTGTGCTTTAACGCTTCGTGAAAGATAATCCAAATCCACATTAAGGTTATTTCTTCTAAATTGTACCGCTAATTCATTTGCTTTTCTATTAAGCTCTTTGTTAAGTAAAACAATATACAAATCTATTTCTTCATCAGGAAGATTAAGAACTCCTTCATTTTCACACGCGAGTAAAATTCTTTCTATGCCCGCCGCAACGCCTACACCGGGAGTCGGGTCACCGCCGAGCTGCTCGGCAAGTAAATCATATCTACCTCCGCCGCATAATGCGCTTTGGCTTCCCACACTGCCGCTTAGTATTTCGAAAGTAGTATTGGTGTAATAATCCAATCCTCTTACAAGTTTAGCGTCAATTTCGAAAGGGATTTTTGCCGCTAACAATAATTGTTTTACTTCTTCAAAATGTTCGAGACTTTCATTATCGAGATGCTCCAGAAGCAGCGGAGCGTTTTCCATAATCTTCTGATCAACTTCTACCTTGCTGTCGAATATTCTTAAAATATTAGTATCGAATCTTTTGCGGCTGTCTTCCGACATATCTTTCACTTTACCGGTCAGATATTCACGAAGAATATTTTTATACTCTTCCCGTGAAGCCGGAACCCCTAATGAATTTATTTTTACTGATAAATCTTTTAATCCAACCTTTTTCAGAATCTCATAAGACATAATAATTATTTCAGCATCCAATGCCGGGGCGTGGCTGCCGACTGCTTCAAAACCGAACTGGTGGAATTGTCTAAAGCGGCCTGCCTGGGGACGTTCCTGCCGGAACATCGGCGCGATGTACAAGAACTTATTCAAGCCCTGTTTCTTACCCAGCGAATGTTCAATAAATGCTCTAATAACCGCTGCGGTCATTTCAGGTTTCAGCGTAACACTTAAATCGCTTCTGTCTCTGAATGTGTACATCTCTTTGCTTACAATGTCGGTTGCTTCGCCGATACCGCGCGCGAAAAGTGCCGTTTCTTCAAAAACAGGCGTTCTGATTTCTTTATAATTATATCTAGACGCAACCGCTTTAACGATTGATTCAAGATAATTCCATTTGGGAATATCTACTGGAAGAATATCTTTTGTTCCTGTAATTGCTTTAATCATACTTGGTATTCAACTTGTTTTTTTATGATATATCAAAATAGTTTTCTTCTTCTTCTTTAAAAATTTCAAAAATCTCATCAGCTGTAGAAGCATCGGCAAGTTTTTCCCGGAACTCATCCTTATTCATCATACGTGAAATTCTGCTCAACAATTTTATATGAGGGCCTACTAAATTTTCTTTTCCAACAAGAAGAAAAATCAAATTCACAGGTTTCATATCGAGAGCGTTGAATTCAATAGGTTCTTTAGCTCTTCCGAATGCGGCGATAATTTCGGTAACGCAATCCGATTTGGCATGAGGTATGGCAAATCCCTTACCCACACCGGTAGACATAATTTTTTCTCTTTCCAGAACCGATTCGCGGACGCAATCAATATCCTTAACACTTTTATCCTCGATAAAAAGATTAACCAGTTCATTGATAACTTCTTCTTTCGTGGAACCTTTCAATTCCGGGATTATTCTCTCTTTAACAAGCAGATCACAAATTTTCATTTTAACATCAATCCCTTTTGATAATGGTAATTAATAAGATGTAAAAATAAGAAAGGTTAACTCCTTTATCAATTTTAATCCCGGCAAGCGCTGATTTATATTGATGATTTTTACAATCAGCTTATCCTAATGATTTTCTATTTAAATAGACATAATTCCTTCAAAAATTAGTAGATTTACTGCAAGAATATTCTTCAATTAAACAGAAAAGATACATGGAAAAATTATTATTGTTAGGAGCTGAAGCAATAGCACAAGGAGCTATTGACGGAGGAATGTCGGGTGTGTATGCTTATCCCGGTACCCCCTCAACGGAAATAACAGAATATGTGCAAAACTCAAAATTGGCAAAAGAGAGGAATATCCACAGCAAATGGTCGGCTAATGAAAAGACGGCAATGGAAAGCGCGCTTGGAATGTCTTACGCTGGTAAACGATCGATGGTTTGTATGAAACATGTTGGTTTGAATGTTGCGGCTGATCCGTTTATCAACTCTGCTATTACCGGTGTTAACGGCGGTATGTTGGTTACAGTTGCAGATGATCCGTCTATGCATTCATCACAAAATGAACAGGACTCACGTTACTACGGTAAGTTTGCGTTGATACCTGTACTCGAGCCGGCAAACCAGCAGGAAGCTTACGATATGGCACACGACGGATTTGAGATGTCGGAAAAATTCGGCGTGCCGATTATGATACGCATAACCACACGCCTGTCGCACTCACGTTATGGTGTTATGCCTAAACCAAGATTGGATGAAAACAAAGGGACACTGCCAAATGATCCAAAGCAATTCATTCTCCTCCCGGCACTTGCGCGCAAGAAATACAAAAAACTTGTAGAATTGCAGGATGATTTTGTCAATGCATCAGAAACATCATTATACAACACGTATATTGACGGCAAAGACAAATCGCTCGGAATAATTGCATGCGGTATTGCTTACAATTATGTAATCGAAAATTACGAAGGGGGCAAGTGCCCTTACCCGTTGGTCAAAATAGGTCAATACCCTCTTCCCAAGAATATGATTGAAAAGTTGAAGAGCGAATGCGCCAAAATTCTTGTATTCGAAGAAGGTTACCCGATAGTTGAAGAAATGCTTAAAGGATTCTTTGACGCCGGATATGAAATTAAAGGAAGATTGGACGGAACACTTCCACGCGACGGCGAACTCAACCCGTCATTGACGGCCAAAGCATTAGGATTCGAGGCAAAAGAAGAAATGCCCGTTCCATCTATGCTTGCGAACAGACCTCCGATGCTCTGCACAGGATGCAGTCATAGAGACGTTTACGACGCATTAAACGAAGCAATGAAAGAGATTGGCGATAAAAGAGTCTTCTCCGATATCGGCTGTTACACTTTAGGGGCTCTTCCGCCATTCAACGCTATAAATTCTTGTGTTGATATGGGTGCTTCCATCACAATGGCAAAAGGGGCGGCAGATGCCGGGCTCGTTCCATCCGTGGCGGTTATCGGCGATTCAACTTTTACCCATAGCGGTATAACCGGATTGCTTGATGCTGTTAATGAAAAATCTCCAATCACGGTTATTATTTCAGATAACTCTACAACAGCAATGACCGGCGGGCAGGATTCTACCGGCACGGGCAAGCTTGATAAAATATGCCTGGGCGTCGGCGTTGAACCGGAACATATCCGCATTCTAAACCCGGTTCCCAAAATGCATGATGAAATGGTGAAAGTGCTTAAAGAAGAATTAGCATACAATGGCGTATCTGTAGTTATTGCCGAACGTGAATGCATTCAAACTCTTGGTAAAAAGAAGAAACATAAAGCTGAATAAATAAGAATCTTTGTTGAACAAAAATTGAAAATGAAAAAATGAAAAAAGATATAATTTTATCAGGCGTTGGCGGACAGGGAATTCTTTCCGTTGCTGCTGTAATCGGTATGGCCGCTTTAGAAAGTAATCTTTTCGTCAAACAAGCCGAAGTACACGGAATGAGTCAGCGCGGCGGTGCCGTGCAGTCTCACTTAAGAATTTCGAGCGAAGAAATTGCTTCCGACTTAATACCAAACGGAAGCGCCGATATGATATTATCGGTTGAACCGATGGAAGCGCTCCGTTATTTACCATTCCTTTCAAAAGATGGCTGGGTAATTACAAACACAACACCATATGTAAATATTCCAGACTATCCTGAGATGGATGAGTTGATGAAACAATACGATGCAATTCCAAACGTAATAAAAGTAAACGCTGATGAGATAGCAAAGCAGCTAGGTTCGCCACGTTCGTCAAACATTGTAATTATCGGCGCAGCGGCACCGCATCTCGATATTCCTTTCGAAAATCTTGAAAACGGCATCCGAAAAATATTCGGCCGTAAAGGAGATAAAATAATTGATAAAAATTTGGAAGCATTGAGAGCCGGCAGAGACGCCGCACAAAATTGATTCGGATTTTAAGAAGAAACCCAACTTTTCCTATTCATTTAAAAAAGTTGGGCCTCTCTTTTTATATTTTACTACGAATATTTTTCGTACCTGATAATATTTTCACATGGTTTTTTCAATAACTAACTCCACTTTTGAGAATAATTCATCATGTAAACCTTGGCATTGTATTTGTGTTACTAGTAAAAACTAAAGGTGTAAGAATGAAATTGCATTTTACCTTCTTCATCGGTTTGATTTTGCTCTGCCTAAATTCCACAATTCATTTTTCTCAATGGCAACTCAAAAATAACGGTATTCCAAATTTCATTTCGGGTGGGCCCATTGATGCGGTTGATGAGAATATAGCACTTTTTACATCTGTTAATTATTTATTCACAACCACTAATGCCGGAACTGATTGGACACAAAAAATATTACCGGAACCGTATGTTACTGATATTGCCATAATCAATTCGGATCATATTTGGATAGGAACTGATACCGGGAAAATATATTGTACTTCAGACGGAGGCACAAGTTGGATATTGCAATATGACAATGAAAATGAAACTAAGTTTATTAATTATATTGAGATGTTTACACCAAATCTTGGCGTAGCAATGGGAGACGGTCTTTCCATAACAGATCAACCTACATCTATATTAAAAACAGAAAACGGCGGTGCAACCTGGCAATCAGTCAGCAATTCCATACTGGGCTGGTCCGGTGATGTCTGGCGTAGAATCGATTTTGTTAATACAAGCGTTGGATATTTCTGTGCAACAGGAATTAATTCACAAAAATTGTATAAAACCATCGACGGAGGTTTTCATTGGGCTGAAACAAGTCATCCTCCTTTTTGTGCTATGGTTATTAAATTTTATAATGAAAACATTGGTATTGTCGGAGACGTTAGTACAATATACAAGACATCCGACGGCGGCTTAACATGGTCAATCTTTGACACAATTTTAGAGGGTTGGCTTTCAGACTTTGAATTCTTACCAAATAATCCACAACATTTATGGGCTGCTACTACCCATAGTCTATATTTTTCTAATGATGGTGGAGAAACATGGACCAAGCAATTTTTAATAGATGGTGATTTAAAAGCTAGTGATATTGTATTTGTAGATAATACACATGGTTGGCTGCGTTGCAGCGATGGCCAAATATATTTTACTGATAACAACGGGGGCATAGTTACGAATGTTGATGATGATGGTTCTCAGGTTCCGCCAGTATTTCAGCTTATGCAGAATTATCCCAATCCATTCAACCCGGCAACAAATATAAGTTTTTCAATTCCCGAACGAATCCATGTATCGTTAAAAATATTTAATATTACCGGGCAAGAAATTTCCACATTGGTTGATAATGAATTATCCGCCGGGACACATAATGTGAAATTCACAGCTAAGAATTTATCCAGCGGAATTTATCTCTACAAATTGCAGGCAGGCAAATTTACCGAGACGAAAAAGTTGGTATTGATGAAATAATCTGTTGGACAGACTTGCCTGCGGCATGCAGGTTTTTAATCTGCCCGTAAATTAAAGAAACCCGGTTTTTTCAGTTGAATCAGAAAAACCGGGTTTCTAATATTTTCACATTTGGACACGGTATGCCGCGTCCCTACAATTAATTACATTGTAGCCTTTATCGCATCGGCAATAATTTTCACGCCTTTATCAAGCTGTTCTTCGGTTGGATATGAAAAAGATAATCTTAAGCAATCATTTTTCTTACCTTCAGGATCGAAAGTCTTGCCTACAACAAACAATGCCCCGTTTATTATTGATTTTTTTAGGACTTCGGTTGCGTCCAAGCTATTCGGCAGTTGTACCCAAACGTAAAATCCGCCGCGCGGTTTAACCCATGTAACGCCTTCCGGCATATACTTGTTTAATGCTTCGAGTGTGATTTCCATACGGCGTTTGTAAATTCCACGCATTTTTGCTACATACGGTTTAAGCAATCCGTTTCTTACATATGCATCGGCAATAACCTGCGTAAATGTGGAAGAGCAAGCGTCGATTGATTGCTTCATCACTTCACACTTTTGATAAATTTCTTTCGGTGCAAGGAGCCATCCCAATCTCATACCGGGACCTAAAATTTTTGAGAATGTACCGGTATACATAATCGGCACCCCTTCGGGTTCCATATTTTTCATCGGGACTAAAAGTTTTTTGTCTTCTTCATAAAAATATAATTCACTGTAAGGATCATCTTCAATAAGGACAATATCTTTGTCTTTCAGGTATTCCAGTAAGGCTGCTTTACGCTCTTTTGAATAAATGATTCCTGCCGGGTTATGGAAGTAAGGTGATAGATATAACAACTTGGGCTTCCTGTCGGCTGTTTTGAAAACCTTATCCAATTCTTCCAGAATAATTCCATCTTTATCCAAAGGAACAGCGATAATATTAGCCTGTTGGGCTTTGAATGCTGCGATAGCTCCAACGAAGCAGGGCATTTCGGTAATTACAATATCCCCCGGATCCAGGTAGATACTTGCTGCAATACTAATAGCCTGCATAGAACCGGCTGTAATTAAAATCTCATTTTTTTCAACCGGCATCCCGTTTTCCTTAAGATACTTTCTAACCGATTCCAGCAAAGGGGGGTAACCGGGAGTTGGGCCATATTGGAATCCGACTTTTTTAAGATTAGCCGGTAACTCGTTATAAAGCTTGTTTACTTCTTCAACCGGGAAAAGATCGTTATTCGGCATCCCCCCGGCAAATGATATCATATTCGGATCAGTGGCAGAACTCATCAAATCTCTAATTTCAGATGAACGCATTCCGGCAACACTTTTTGAAAAATCTACCATCATTAATCTCCTCAATTTTTAATAACAGTATATGTTTACATCTTCAAGTTCTATTAATCTTCAATAGCTAAGATATAGATTTAGCCGTAAAGTTGACAATAAAATCGGGTTAAAATAACTCATGGGTGTGACGATAATTCTCATGATTTTTTTTCATTCAATATTTTTGAAAAATCTCATTGGGTAAAATTTATAAATCATAAAAACATTGGAATAAATCGGAAAAATAATTTCTTTAGGGGGAGATTTTTATAAAGATTTTAGTAAGTTACATATGTAAAAATTATCCAAAATAAACAAACACAAATGGCATTTTTAAAAACATAAGGCAATAATGATGAGTAACATTAAAAACGACTCCGAGATTGACTTTGTTGTTCGCATCGGCGGTGAAGGGGGGGACGGTGTAATCAGTGCCGGGGAATTGTTTGCTTCAGCAGCAGCCCGTACCGAGTACCACGTCTTCACATACATTACCTATCCTGCCGAAATCAGGGGCGGATTTTCAATGATCCAGATCCGAACCAAAAACAGTACTGTGTATTCGATGGGTAGTCATATAGACTACTTAGTTGTATTCAACCAGGTTGCTTACGACAGAACAATAAAGGAATTGAGAGAAGGCGGAACATTAATCTATGATCCGGATGAAGTTAAAATTGAAGATAATCTTAACGCTAACATTTATCCGATACCTTTAACGAAAATAGTAACCGAACTTACCGGTTCTAAACTTGGCAAAAACGTTGTGGCTTTGGGGGCTTTAGGCCACTTGTTCGATATCGATATGAAAGTCCTTGAGAAATTAATTCAAGACAGGTACAAAAGTAAAGGACACGAAGCAGTTGAAAAAAATACCTTGGCGTTGAAAGCAGGTTTTGATGCCGGAGTTAAAAATGATTGGGACCGCAAATTTCACCTTATTGCGAATAAAGAAGCAAAATCGCAGTATATGATGATATCGGGTAACGAAGCAGTTGCCCTGGGGGCAATTGCAGCCGGTTGCCGTTTTGTTGCCGGGTATCCTATTACACCGGCTACACCGATTTTTGAGACACTGACAAAACTAATGCCTATGGTTGGCGGCAGAGCAATACAGTTGGAAGATGAGATTGCTTCCATTTCTGCTTGCATCGGCGCTTCATTCGGCGGATTGAAAGCCATCTCCCCAACATCAGGCCCCGGTTTACAATTAATGGGAGAACAACTCAACCTTGCTTCAATGCTCGAATTACCGATTGTAATTGTTGATGTGCAAAGAGGGGGCCCAAGTACAGGTCTTCCGACAAAGACCGAACAATCGGATCTTAAATATGCCATCTACGGTACTGTGGGTGAGTCTCCTCGCGTTATTCTTGCTCCTATCGGGGTGGAAGATTCTTTCTATCAAACGATCAGAGCATTCAATATTGCAGAAAGATTTCAAATGCCCGTTATTATTTTAACAGATCAATCGATCGGATATAGAAAAGCAACTGTGAAAATCCCTGATCTTTCCAAAATTGTTGAAGTTCCGAATAGCGTTCTTTGCGAAGATATAACTATTCCTTCGCCGGAAAGAGTAGATATTGCTTCCAGGATAATTGCTGTTGAAGCAGATTTAAATTCATATAAACGTTTTGTAAATACGGAAAACGGAATCTCGCCTATTACAATTCCGGGAACACCCGGGGGACAATATTTGGCAACCGGCTTGGAACATAATGAGTCGGGGAAAGCTGATTATACTCCTGCCAACCATGTAATGATGAACAAAAAGAGATTTACCAAGCTGGCAAAACTAGCCGAAGTTTTTGAGAACAACCTTCCCGAATATGAAGGATCGGATAAAGCAAAAATAGGCGTTATAGGCTGGGGTTCTACTTACGGCGCAATTAAAGAAGCTAGACTTATTGCAGAAAAAAGAGGAATAATTTTCAGGCATCTTCACCCTAAAGTTATTTCGCCTTTGCCGGAAAATCAGATTCGCCATTTCTTGGCCGGATTGAAAGAAGTTATTATTGTTGAAGAAAACTTTACAGGGCAGTTTGCTCATTTTATAAAAGGTAAATTCGGCATTAAACCGATCGAAATTCACAAGTGCGAGGGAGTCCCGATCACTCCCGAAGAAATTTACACTGGAATTGAAAAAGTAGCGAGGATAGTAGATGAAGAAAACATTGCAAGATTATAAAAGCGCAATTAAACCGGTCTGGTGCCCCGGATGCGGTGATTATGGAGTTCTTCAAGCTTTACAGAAAGGTTTGCTGGAACTTGAAATTCCTCCGGAAGATATTATTTTTATTTCAGGTATTGGTTGTTCCGGACGTTTGTCTCATTTTGTTAATAGCTATTCGTTGCATGGAACACACGGACGCGCCATTCCAACTGCAACCGGAGCTAAAACAGCAAGACCCGATTTAACGGTTCTTGCCGTAGGCGGCGACGGCGATGGGCTTGGTATCGGCGGAGGCCACATTGCACATGCAGCAAGAAAAAATGTTGACATCACTTATATTTTAATTGATAACAGGATTTACGGGTTAACCAAAGGTCAAACTTCTCCTACATCGCCATTAGGTCAGAAAACAAAGACCGCTCCTTTCGGTGCATATGAAGATCCTATGGAACCGCTTCCAATTTTTCTATCTTACGACGTTTCATTCGTTGCGCGCGCTAATGGATTAGACGTGAAAGAAATGCAGGAAATATTAACGGGAGCTATCAAACATAAAGGAATGTCTATTGTTTACATCCAAACACCTTGTAAAACATTCCCTGTTATAGACCCGAAAGCAATAAAAGAATTATTCCAGCCTCTTCCGGCAGATTATGATAAAACCAACAAGCTGAAAGCGATGGAATATGCTTATTCACAGAAACCGTTGTATACAGGAATTTACTACCAGGTTGAAAAAACTTCTCTCGAAGATAGATTACAAGATATTATGACGTCTGCTTGCAGAAAGAATGATAACGGGAAGGTTTATTCTGTTGAACAAATACTCCAAAGTTACGCGTAGAATATTTGCGGCTGTATTTATAACCCGGTCATAACGACCGGGTTATTTTTAATCTTTATGTTATTGCCTACTTTTAAATCAACTTATAACGCTCAAACATTGCGGGATAATCTCACAAGTTATTTCATGCCCTTCTTCGCAAAGCATTTCACCGTCGAAATGTGAAACAAGATTGTCTTTTGATGTAACTGTTATTTTCTTAGCGCGCAGCATCGTTGTGGCTTCGTGTTCCACATGTTTGCCGCTCATAAATTTCGGAACGATTGCAAACATGCCGGGGCGGCTTAATGATTTCACAATACAGATATCGAACAGACCGTCGTCAAGTTTAGCTCCGGGGGCCATATAAAATCCTCCCCCTTCCCGGTTACCGTTAGCTACCGATATCTGCAAAGTGCTCAATTCCATTTCATGATCATCCGCTTTGATTTTTACATAAGTCGGCTTGCTGTCTACGAATATAGATTGCAGTACAACCGGAAGATAAAGCGCCATGCCTCTCAATTTTTTATAGCGTTTAGCTACAACAGTAACAACTCCGTCAAATCCGATTCCAAGTTGATTGTCGAAGTAGCGGGGTTCCATACCGGGAAATGTTATCTTACCAAGGTCCACTCGCTTCACTGTTCCGTCAATCAATCTTTTACATGCGGCTTTCAATTCTTTCGGCATCCCTACATTGAAGGAAAAGTCACTCCCTGATCCACCTGCAAAAGGGGCATATATTGCTTCTTTTCCTTTGGCCGCGGCATTCATCATCCCGTTTACTACTTCATTGGAAGTACCGTCACCGCCTACTGCAACAACAATATTAAACCCACCCATAACGGCTTCTTCGGCAAGTTCAATGGCATGTCCTTTTTTTTCAGTATGAATCAATTCATAATCAAGATTAAGTTCTTTCATATTGCGAACAATTTCGGGTTCCAATTTCAGACTGAGACCTCTGCCCGCAACAGGGTTGAGAATAACTTTTACTGAATTCATAGATTAATTTTTCCTGTGAAAATTAATGACAATTACTTAGAAAGCTTTCAGCAATAGCACGGGTAATTTATATACAAGTGTGTCCAATCAAAAAATAAATGAGAAGGCAATTAATATGAAGCAGAAAATAACACAATAATTATTATTATCAAATAAAAATGGATTTTAATAAACTGAAAAAATCTTTGATTAATAAAAAAAGGGGCATCTAATATTATGACGCCCCGCTCTATTACTACCATTAATTAATAATATAAATTATTATTGGTATCATTTGAGCCTATTTTATAACCAACATTTTTTTGGTTAATTGAACATCGTTTGTTCTAAGAATATATATATAAATTCCACTTGCTAATCTGCCGGCATCAAAACTTTCCTGGTAAATTCCTTTATCCAATTCACCGTTAATCAATTCAGCAACTTGTTCGCCTAAGATACTATAGACAATCAGGCTAACATGGGTTTTTTCAGGAAGAGAAAATCTTATCTCGGTCTTGGGATTAAATGGATTCGGGTAATTTTGCTCAAGCAAAATCTGTTTAGGTTCTTCACCGATAGAAATTATTGCTTCATCAAAGAATTCAAATTCACCGTCAAAATCAATCTGTTTTAAACAATATGCAAAAGTTCCGTACAAAGGCGCTTCAGTTTCAAAAATATAATTTTTCGGTGAGTTTGAATTGCCATGCCCTTCTACAAATCCAATTAGTTCCCATTCCCTTTCTTTATCACCGTCTACAATGCTCTTATATATTTCGAACCCGTAATTGTCCACTTCTGTTGCGGTTTCCCAAAGAAGCGTAACGAAATTTTCGTTCAATGATGCTGTAAAAGAAACAAGTTCAACCGGCAAGGGATTGTTGTTATCGGAGATTGTATATTCAACAATTGTCTCGTCACTAACTTCAGAATTCACTGTTGATGTAGTAAGGAAGCTGCCAGTTGCCGCCGCACTTGGTCCCCTGTTTTCCCATGTTGATGTTGCAGGAATATATTCATAAACACTAACATTGCTTGTGCTGAGGCCGCGAAGATCATCTGCCACCCATGCAAGCGTCACGGTACTTGTATAAGTTATTCCGGTTCCTGTTATTGTATATTTCCTATCCATTCCCTGATTTCCATGTGAGCTAACGGCTGCTCCACTTCCCGACTTTCTTGTAACAACAATGCCCGATCCCGCTATTCCCGGGAGTGTAATACCAAGGTTTGCTGCGGTGTATGTTCCAAGGATAGGGTTATCAACAGACGTAGTCTTTACAGTTCCCACAAGATAATTTCCCGCTGATTCACCCGATAATATACCCCCTGAAGCTAACGTAAGGCTATAAGCGCCTGTATAAAGATTTCCTAAAGTAAAGATTACGGTCGAAGCAGATGCATCTGCTGTTAATGTTGCACCATTCGAATTGTTGATTGTAATTGTACTGTATGTTTTGCCCGGTAAATAAATTCCGGAAGCTGTGCCGCTTACGGTTATATTACCTGTTCCACCTGTAGTTAAATTACCTAATGTTCCACTTATCGGCTTCTTCAATGTTAACGTACGGCCAGTGATAGTAAAAACATCATTAAGAGTAAGAATACCATTTACTGTGACATTCGAACTTAAACTTACTGCCGCACTAATAGTTACATTATTCAGGGCTGATGCCAAACTTGGTAATTCAGCTCCAGATGTTGAAGCACTGGAATAGTTAACATCAACAGTTCCATTATAGTTAACAGTGCCTGCTGTTCCCCATGCACCCCCTGTAACATTTATAGCTACTCCATCGTTAAAAGTTAGAACTGCGTTATTAGTAAGAGTTCCTGCACTCAATGTTAAAGAACTGGAAATAGTTGTAATCCCACCACTAACTGTAGTATTCCCACCAATGGCTAATTTTGGATAAGTACCAGTTCCACTAAGCGTCCCTCCTCCACTTAATGTTAATAACCCTGTTCCCTCAAATGCCCCGTTATTTGCGACACTTGCAGCAGAGAATGTAAAACCACCCGCATTAAAAGAACTGCCGGAATTTATTGTTAAAGTTCCTGCTATTGTTCTAGCTGCGTCAAGGCTTACTCCATTCGGGTTATTAATTGTTACATTTGTCGGTGTTGCATCCCATTCTGAAGATGAAAATACTTGTGCACCGCTGCCGGCATATTCCAAAGTAGCGCTAGTATATGTTAGTGTATAACCGTTTAACGCAAATGAAGCATTGCCTGATAATTTTAAAGTACCGCTGTTAATGGTTGTATTTGCGCCAAGAGTCTTTGTACCGGACCCGGATAAAGTCAAGCTAGAATAACTGAACCCGCCCGCCGAACTGATTGTCTGGTCTCCGGCTTTTGCATATTCAATCACACCGCTACTTCCGAATGTATAAGAATTATTCGTTGTTGATAACGCTCCTAAATTGCCGGATGTAAGTTTTAATAAACCGCCGTTATTAATTGTAAAAGTATTACCCCCCGCACCGGATGCAGTTGTAATAGTTGAACTACATTCAATTTTGCCTCCACCAGCAATAGTAACAGCACATGCGGATGAAGCATTGTCTGTAGTGAGATATAAAGTTTGAGTAATTAATAAATTTCCATTAACCGTAATTGTTCCTCCTCTTTCACCTGATCCTGTTCCGGTTGGTCCATCGATTGCCACGCTGCCATTTAGTACATTTACCGAAATACCCGCATCAATAATTAAATTAAACGTTGATGCCGGAAGTCTGTTTAAAATCGCGGTTGATGTACTCCGGAGAGTAACATCACGTTGTATTTGAACAGTGGTAGCGTTTGCAGTAGAAACTCCTTTTGTAAATTCATATGCATCAAAATTCCCTGAGGTTCCAGTGATGGTTGCTGTACCATTCTTCTCAAATGCAAAAGAAATCTTATCGTTATTCGCTCCATCACCAACTTGACCATTACTTACTAGGTTACCGTATACAATGATAAAATATTGGGTTGCTGTTCCGGCCGATAGTTTACCGCCGCCGTCAATTGTGAGGTTATTTACACTATAAGTACCATTAACAATAATGTCAGCATCCGCTCGGATATACACACTTGATGTGGAAGAATTTGGATAAGTTCCGTCTGATGACCATGTTGATGCACCATCGAATTTCTCCCATAGTGCAGTGTTGCTCCAATTTCCTTGAGTAGGACTTAAAGGACCCCCTGGCTCAACCGTTCGATAATCTCCTGCTGATTGCCCGAAGACACTAATACTAAAAAGCATTAAACTAAAAAAAGTAATCATATTTTTCATTACTGCGCCTCATTATGTTTTTGATCTAATTTCATTATCGAATATTCGCAGATTTAATTGATACTGCTGTCGGAAATCAGAACTGATAATGAGATTTTTATGCCAACTATTAATCGGTCATTTTGAAGCATTATGAATATTTTTGAAGATATTAATGTTTGAATTACTACATGTGGTTATTATTAACCAACTTTATTTGTATTTTTTTTACGAAGATTTTTTTGAACTGGATCAGAACCATAATTTATCCATACGCAATTAAACTATCGGCATATAGCAATTTTTCTCATTAAAGATTAACTTTCGTTTCAAAATTTACTTTTATTGTTAAGGATTAGGAAAATTATGACCACACAATCCACAGATAGAAAAAAAAGAGTTTTTTCGGGAATCCAGCCATCGGGTAATTTACATTTGGGAAATTATTTGGGGGCTATCAAATGGTGGGTTGCCGGGCAAGATCAAAAAGATAATATCTATTGTATAGTTGATTTACATGCTATTACCGTTCCACAGAATCCCAAAGAATTGTACAGAAGAACACTTGAAACTTTTGCCGTTAACATAGCGTGTGGACTTGATCCGGTAAAGAGCATAATCTTTGTTCAGAGCCACGTGCGAAGTCATACCGAATTAACATGGTTATTGAATTGCATCACTCCTATAGGCTGGCTGGAAAAGATGACACAATATAAAGACAAATCGAAAAAGCAGGAAAGTGTTAGCACAGGTTTACTCGATTACCCTGTACTGATGGCAGCCGACATCTTATTATATGACGCAGAGGAAGTACCCGTTGGTGAAGATCAGAAACAACATGTTGAGTTAGCACGCAACATTGCGCAACGGTTCAATCATATTTTCGGCGAGACATTTGTTGTTCCGCAGCCGTTAATCCCGGCAGCCGCGGCAAGAGTCCGTGCATTGAACGATCCGACAAAAAAAATGAGTAAAGGGGAAAGCGGAGTTAAAGGGCACGCCGTTGGTATAGTTGACGATCCTGATGAAATAATGAAATCATTTAAAAGAGCTGTTACCGATGACGGGCGTGAAATTGTATTCAGCGAATCTCCTGAAAAAGCCGGGGTGAACAACTTACTTGAGATATATGAAGCGCTGACTAACCAAAGCCGTGAACAGATAACAAATCATTTTGAAGGGAAAGGATACGGCGATTTGAAAAATGAAGTTGCAGAAATTGTTATCGAATCACTGGCACCAATCCGTGATCGATTTAATGTTCTCATTTCAGACAAAGCCGAACTGGATAAATTAATGAAAATTGGCGCCGATAAAGCACGTGCAATTGCCGAGCCTAAAATTAAACTAGTTAAAGAAATTATCGGATTTGTGATTGGTTAGATATATTAATAAACGATCTATTATTTAGTGACATCTGAAAAATTCCCAAATATCATCTCGAAGGAGGGAATTAAATAAAATATTCAATGCCGAATCAAATATTAGATCGATTCATAAATAAATATAATTAAAATAAAAAACCCGGCGGATTGCCGGGTTTTTTTTTATTCAAACTCTATAAGGAGTTCGTTTTTTGCTACTCGCTGTTCGGGTTCAATAACAATATTTTTAATCTTTCCCTCCAGGTGAGAATAAACAATATTCTGCATTTTCATCGCTTCCAAAATAAACATTTTTTCACCTTGTTTAACCTTCTGATCTTTTTTAACATAAATAGTCTTTATCACACCCGGAATAAAAGCTCTAACCAATTTTGGGTTAACCGGAGCATATATCTTACGGTTCACAAATTTTTTTGTAAGATTCGTCTCGTAAATTGTATAATCGATATTTAATTTGTTTTTAGCCATGGTCTAGTTTGGAGGTACTCCATGCTTCTTATAAGGTCTTGGTTCTTTTTTTTGCGCTGCAACTTTAAGAGAGTGAATAATTGCTTCGCGTGTTTCGTTAGGATCAATTACTGCATCTACATGACCGTTTGAAGCAGCTACATAAGGATTGGCAAATTTCTCCGTATATTCTGCAACTTTTTCTTTGCGCATTGCATCAGGATCGTCTGCTTCCATAATTTCTTTTCTGAAAATTATATTCGCGGCTCCTTCAGGTCCCATTACTGCAATCTCTGCAGTCGGCCAAGCAAAAACAAAATCAGCGCCAAGATGACGCGAGCACATTGCAATATAACCGCCGCCGTAAGCTTTGCGTAAAATAACAGTAAGCTTTGGTACGCTTGCTTCGCTATATGCATAAAGGATTTTAGCGCCGTGACGAATAACCCCCGAATGCTCTTGATCAACGCCGGGTAAGTATCCCGGGATATCAACCAATGTAAGCAAAGGAATATTAAATGAATCACAGAACCTTATAAACCTAGCAACTTTATCGGATGAGTCAACATCAAGAACACCGGCTAATACTAATGGCTGGTTTCCAATAATTCCAACCGTGTCACCGTTTATTCGTGCAAAACCAATAACAATATTTGCCGCCCAACTATCTTGTACTTCCAAGAAATCGGAATCATCAACCAATGCTTTGATTATATCTCTAATATCGTAGGGCTTATTTGCTTCCGCGGGTATAATTCTTTCTATATCAAATTTTGCTTTTGGCGGTTTGGAAGGGAATGAATCGGCTTTCTTTCTATTACTCCACGGGATGAAAGTGAATAAGTTTCTCACTTGTTGAAAACATTCAATTTCCGATTCGGCGAAAAAATGTGCATTACCGCTTATTTCCATCTGCACCTTAGCACCTCCAAGATCTTCCATTGAAATATCTTCACCCAAAACGGTTTTAATAACTTCAGGACCTGTTATAAACATTTTAGAAATATTATCAACAACAAATACAAAGTCCGTTAAAGCCGGTGAGTAAACCGCTCCCCCTGCACAAGGGCCAAGTACAATTGATATCTGCGGAATAACTCCCGATGCCAATGTATTGCGATAAAATATCTCGCCGTAACCTGCTAATGAATTAACACCTTCTTGAATTCGGGCGCCTCCAGAATCATTAATACCAATAAGTGGCATGCCCATTTTAATAGCATGATCCATAATCTTTGTAATTTTTCTTGCATGCATTAAACCGAGCGACCCCCCGGCAACTGTAAAGTCCTGAGCAAAAACACAAACCGGATGCCCTTCAATTGTACCGGTACCGGTTACTACACCGTCGGCATTAAGAGTTTTCTTATCCATGTTAAAGTCTTTGCATTTGTGTTTTACAAACAAATCATATTCATGAAATGAATTCGGGTCCAACAACACTTCTAATCTCTGTCTTGCGGTTAATTTGCCCATAGAGACTTGCTTCTGGATTGCTTTGTCTCCACCCCCCGTACTGGCAGTCGATTTCCGTGTGAAAAAGTCCATTATTTTCTTTCTTAAAGACACGTTTATTCCTTCGTTTTATTATGTAAATGAATTTTACGAACATTCTTTCATAAAAAGATGTAATTATACTAAATTCCACGGTAATAGAAAAATAAATTTAGGCTCATAAAAGAATGTGTTATTTAATTGGTTTAAAACGCTAAAAAGAAAGGTTTTTACTTAGTTATTAAAGTGTAAATATTGCGAGTTTCTTCCAAAACCAGTGTACTTACTCCCCTCCGGTTTCGAGTGATTTCAAAACTGGGAAATTGGAAATATTTTTATTGAACTTTTTTGAATAATACTAACGATCGTTCATTTTTGTCGGGATGACCAAAAGCCTTCGCTTGATCATGCAACTATACTTCGGGAGGAAATTCTACTGCTTTCATTTTACCCTAGTTATAAATGACCGGGTATCCCGACTAAGCCAGTTTTGAGAATCCTTCCAGAAGGAATTTTACACTTACGTAACCCAGGGCATAAAAAGCACCGGCTGATAGCAGACTTCTACCATGGATCCTGCTATAAGGTATTATTTCCTTTTCAAGCGAAGGGAAATCCTTTTCCACTGCACAGAACTCCAACATCCCGTGTGTCATCAATTCAGCGCCATGTAAATCCCCCGCGTCGTACTCTTCCTGCGATTTTATATCTAATAAATTTATTGATTCTCCCGATTCAATTCTCTTGTTTAATTCATCTGCAGTTATAAACTAAACCTTATTTTAATTTCCGTTCTTCTTCCTCTTAATTTTTCCAATGTATCCTAATTCTGCACAAGCACATTTGGTGTAGGTGAATGAATTATAGTTAACAAACAAATAAACTTGAGAATACGCGTTTCATTTTCTTCTACCCCATCCTTAATGATTTGATGTTAAGTATTATTTTGTTCCTCTTATCTTTGCACTCCAAATTTTGCCGGTAATTTGTGAAAGGAGATTTTTGAATTCATCTTCCGTAATATTTAGTGCAGCCGCACTAAAAAATTGTTTGATGACTGACTCATCATATACTTGACGTGTATCAATATGAACCTCAGACAACCCTGCTTCTTTTAATCCACTAATATAATCGGACTCTTTTATTGCACCGGCTACACAGCCTGTCCAAGCAGCAAAACTATCGGAAATCACTTCCGGCAAGTCGTCACCTAGTACAATATCTGAAATTGAAATTTGTCCCCCAGGTTTCAGTACGCGTGCAATTTCTGAAAAGACTTTAGGTTTATCAGGAGAAAGATTGATTACACAATTTGAAATAACCCAGTCAGCCGATTCAACTTCTACAGGCATATTCTCAGCATCACCCAGCCTGAATTCAATATTTGTGTACCCCCCGGCTTGTGCATTTTTTGTCGCTCTGTCTATCATCTCAGGCGTCATATCAATTCCGATAACTTTCCCCTCCCCTCCCACTTTTTCGGAAGCGATAAAACAATCTATGCCTGCACCGGAACCGATATCAATAACTGTTTGCCCTTCTTTTACATCAGAAAACGCTAAGGGATCACCGCAGCCGAAGGAATTTTCAACTGCGTTCTTTGGTATCCTGGTAAGGGTGCCGTCTTCATAGTCTACTAGTTTTACAAGTTCCCCCTTACTCTCGTTTACAATCGGTGAACAACAATTAGAACTAGACTCACAGCATGAGGTTTGCTTCTGCTCGGCTACTAATTTCGCATATGCTGATCTTACTCCTTCCTTCAATTCATCTTTATTAATTATGTATTTCATGATTAACTCCTTTTTTTTGTCTATTACAATTAAATGATTAAGAAAATTTTACAATTTCATTTTCATACAGACCGCCGATAGGGGGCATACCGATTGAAACTCAAAAGATTCCCGTACTTCCCTTGCGGCATCATCTCTATCAATTACTTCAAATCCGCGAGCGGCAAAGAACTTTTCCGCTGTTTCCGTAAGTAAATAGACTTCATCACAATTTTCTTCTTTTGCATATTTTATTACGGCATCAAATAGCTTCCCGCCAATACCCTCTCCTTGTTTACCAGGGACAACACATAAAGAGCGAATGAGTCCTTTGTTTGCATACTTTTCCAAACCAACTACGCCAATAACAGTACCTCCAGAATCTAAAATTAAAAAACGCGATATGTTTTCTTTTACTCCCTTGAAAGGGAGCTTTACTTTTTTCAACAATCCAAGTACAGCTTCAAAATCATTTTCTTCGGCGAACCTGATGATCATATTATACCCGCGGATGATTCGTAAATTATATTTGTATGATACAAATGAATAAACAAAAAATTTTATTTTTTTGAACAGCATTCCCTCCAATTACCGAATGCCTTATTTAACTTCTGTAGAAATTCAATCAGCATGTCTCTATGCTCTTCGGGGAAGTTTTCCAAAATTATTTTTTCTGAATTGAAAACATTATCCCAAGTTTTCAAGTACATCTCTGTACCTGCCGTTGTTAATTTCATCACCCTAATGCGGTGATCATCCGGGTCTTCTCCCCTTGAAATTAATTTTTGTTTGACAAGCGGTTCCACCACCCGTGTAATAGTGCTGATAGATAATTGCATTTTATCGGCGAGCTTTTGCATAGAAAGAGGGCCGAACCTGTATAGTGTCTCCAGGATATAACATTGACTGACGGATATTCCGCAGCAAACCATTTCATTTCTATCGCGGAACTGATATTTTTTTATTAACTCCACAATCTCGTGATGAAAGCTCTCAACTTGTTTCTTCGATACTGTCATATTTATTTACTTGTCACTTACAATATTTGTATACTACAACTAAACTATAAAAATTAATCCCTTTTGTCAATAATTAAAATGTGGATAGGAACAAAGTATTTTATCTGTCATCAAATTTGTCTCTATAAACAGGCGTATTATTAATGTCTGATAAAGTAACATTGTCGATTGAACCGCTACCGTAAAAAGTATAACAAAGTCCTACTATTTTACCGGAAGGAGTTGTATAACTTGCTTCAAAAATTTTACTGCCGTTAATCTCAACGACGGCTTGCTTATCAATAATAATCAGTTTTAGATCATTCCATTCAGCCATATCACATCCGAATGGAGAAAGGTCATTGTCTCTGCCCCTGATCCAATTCTCCTGAAATTTAGCATAGAGGTTAGCAACACAGCCTGCCATCGAAAGCGGTATTACTATTCTTCCGTTCTCACACATTACTGTTAAAAATAGATATTGGCAGACTAATCCCCCCTCGGTAAGATTATTTTTTACTCTTGTTTCTAGAATAAAATTATCACCGTCTAGGTTCTCAAACTCTCTTACGTTGTAATAACTTAATAAAAAAGGTCTTCCACTCACATCAACGTTATTAGCTTTTAAAATTTCCGGAGTAATGTAAATACGACCGTTGCTGATGGTTTTTTCTTTCGGAATATAAATTGGGATTTCATCTTCAAAGCTGTAACGCACCACGGAAAGCCAGCCGTCCGATTTAATGAGTAGTTTATGCTCTTTTATAATCTGATCATCCACAATCAATTTTGCTTTATGCTGGCCGGGATAATAATAAATACTTGTAAGGTGATTATTCTCTTTTAAAATCCTATCACGGTATCTCGGGCTCCATGATTGCTGTATCAATGCGCTATCGAAATTGAGCATACTAATATCGTAGTCGAAAATTACAGTGTTGGGAACGCCTTCTGTCACTACAGTTTTACTTTTAAAAACAACATTGTCATAATCGGTTTCATAATGATATGAAACCGAAGATACAACAATGATCAGCCCGATCACGATGATAGCAGAAATACAAAATCGCGGATGGTTCATGAACCACCCACCGTATCTATTAATTAATGAAATTTTCGTTCCCCTTGAAATTTTCGATTTGTCAACTACACCGTTTTCCCCGTTAAGTTGATCGGCTATTTCCTTTTTGAATTCGAGCCAATTTTTATAATCGAGAAAAGCAGCCAGAGCATTGAGTGTGCCGGGATGGGGTATGCTGCCGGAATCTTTTTTCCAAATTCTTTTCAAAGTAGAGAGGCTTAAAAGAATATTAGTCTTTTCGAAAATCAACTCACTAAGGTTTTGAAAATCGCGTTGCTTCCATTGCGAGCTTTCAGCCCAGCTTAGCTTTTCTTCAATTAATGCTTTACACTTTTTAAGAAATATTTTTTCCGGTATCAGCATCTTAAATTAAATCAGATAATTGATAAGGCATATTGAAAACTAACAACACATCCCCGTTTACAGACGATTTAAGATAATAAAAAAATGAACGAAATTTGATTGAAAAATGATTGCCAAATAACTCAAATGTTAAGCATCACCATTCTATATTTCTGCGTCTAAACTCAAAAATTTATTCAGCCAATACAGGGGGATTCATGAGTAGTAATTGTCCAATAAATAAAATCATCTTGATCCTTTTCTCAGTTCTCTTACTAAAAACTACACTTTTAGCCCAAAACGAAATTATAGATTTCGACTCAGAGCAATGGATTAAGAATAATGCCAAGGTAGTAGAACATCTCGGCCGTAAAGCTATAATGGGTATAGCATTCCTTAAAGATGTTGAATTCGAGAACGGAATCATTGAAGTAGATATAGCCACCGATGAAGAAAGATCTTATCCGGGTGTATTATTCAGAATACAGAATTTTCAAAATTATGAAAGATTCTATATTCGCCCCCACCGTCAACATCTATATAACGATGCGGCACAATACGTGGCGGCTTTCAACGGTATCGACAGCTGGCAGCTTTACAACGGCGAAGGAGAATCTTCATTAATTGATATTCCCGCCAATCAATGGAATCATCTCAAGATTGTTGTTTCAGGCTCGCAGGCAAAAATCTACTGGATAGATATGGAAAACCCTGCATTGGAAATTCCGCACCTTGCGCACGGAGTGAGCAAAGGATTCCTGGGATTAAACGGGCCGATGAACGGAACAGCCTATTTTTCCAACTTTTCATATAAGAAAGACGATACTATTAAATTCGAACCTGCCGAACCAATCAGAGAAGTAATAGGCGCCATTAGAGATTGGGAAATTTCTCAAGTTTTCTCTATAGGCAAAATCGATCTTAAGAAAACTCCATCCCGGCAGGGAATTACCGATATAACATGGCAACAAATTAAAAGTGATGTAAAGGGAATGGTTGACGTATCTCATCATTATCCAAGACTGAATCCTGTCGGTGACGCTGTTTTTGCGAAAACCATCATCAAGTCTGATGAAGACAAAATTATGGATGTCAGTTTCGGATATAGCGATTATATTTCTATCTTCCTTAACGGCCAACCTCTATTCTTCGGCGGAAGCGCTTACCGTTTAAGAGATCCTTCATTCCTCGGCATTGTTGGATATTTTGACGACGTTTTTCTCCCTCTCAAAAAAGGGGACAATGAACTGGTAATAATGGTTGCCGAAACATTCGGCGGATGGGCTTTCCAGTTTAGAGATGAGAACGCAATTAAAATGGATGCTTGTCTCACCAAACTATGGGAGGTTTCGCGTGAAATTCAAATGCCCGAATCGGTTGTTTATGATGCTAAACGGAATATCTGTTACGTAACTTCATATTTTAATTCGGGAAAGGAATTGATCGCACAAATCAATCTCAAAGGCGAAATTGTTAATCCCGAATGGGTTACGGGACTCAATAGGCCTACCGGTATGATTATTCACAACGATAAACTATATGCCGTAGACAGAAAGAATCTTCATGAAATAGATATTGATAAAGGGGTAATAACAAACACATACGAAATTCCAAATGCCGCTTTCCCAAACGATATTGGTGTAGATGCCGACGGATATTTCTACATAACCGACTCGAACAACAAGTCCATCTACAAATTTAAAGACGGCAATTTTGATATATGGATTCAGGGAGACGAGATAGCCAATCCGAACGGGATATTAATTGACGGTGATAAAGCTATTGTGGGTATTTCAGTGCAGGGCTGTTTGAAATCGATTGATCTTAAAACCAAAGAAATGAAAGTTATTGCAAAGGTAGGTAAAGACTCAATTATGGATGGTATTAAATCTTTGGGTAACGGAAGTTATCTATTTACTGATTATAACGGCAGGCTATTCAAAGTTTCTAAAAACGGCGAGACTAAAGAATTGATGAATTCCACAACGCCGCAAGGCAAGTTGGCGGATTTTGAATTCATCAAAGATAAAAACTTGCTTATCATTCCAACATTGGAAGACAATAGAATCATGTACTTCGAAATGAAATAAATTTTGGCCGATAAGGCCCTGGGGGGAAAATGAACAGCGTCTGCAATTCTGCGGCGCTGTTTTTTTTTTACTTAATAATTCTCGTTAGGGCATATTTTTGGGGCTCCCCCGATTTCGATGAATTTTCCGCAATTCTTTATTAAATTTTCAATGTGATTTTTTTCAAACAGATTTATGGGGGCTTTATGTTCGATTTTAATCGAATAGTTATTCTATTTGTTTTAATATTTTTTGTTTTTTCAACATTCAATTCAATGCCGGCACAGGAGACTCAATTTTATCCCTTCTATGAAACTCAAATGAAAATCAATGAATTGGAATATGCAGATGATTATGCCGGGACAATCGAATACATTGAAAGTATTAGAGATCAATTTCCCGATTATCAGTTCGAAGTTTATTTGGAACTAGCATATTGCAACATGCAATTGGGCAACTTTGAGAAGGCGATGGATCTTTGGGAAGAAGCACACGGCAAAGGGATTTTCTTTCTACTGCACACCGCACTCCCCGCTTATAAAGACATAAAAGACAATGATCGATTTAAAAAATTATGCGAAGTAGATGCAAAACTGAGAGCCGCAGCAAATGAAAATTCAAAAACCACCTATAAAGTTGAATTACCTGAGAATTATGATTCAAACAAAAAATATCCCGTTATGATAATACTCCATGGCGGCGGAAGAAATATTGACAGCCCCAAACCATACTGGACATCTAAAGTGCTGAAGCAGAATTTCATCAAAGTATTTATGCAGTCATACAACCATCGCGGGTCTAATAGTTTCGGCTGGGGAAATCATGACATAAGAGCCGAAGAAGGAATACGTGATAATTTTAACGAAGTCGTCTCACAATATTGGGTTGATACGGAAAATGTATTCATCGGCGGCATTTCTGCAGGCGGGTCTGCTTCGTTTGATATGGCGATTATCAATCCGCTTATTAAGCTAAAAGGAGTTATTAGTATCTGCCCCGCAATTGCCGGAGAAGATTTTACAAAAGAACAAATGGAAACATTTAAGAACAGCGGTACTGAATTACATATAATTACCGGCGAGAAAGATTGGGGACTTGAAAAACAAAAAGAAGTGATGGCTATGCTGGACCAAGCGACAGCCGAATACAAAGTGACAATTATCCCCGGAATGGGACATGAATACCCGGAAGATTTTCATCTTCGTGTTGATAATATTTTATCAAGTTATAATAAATAGTTTTTACTTCGCGAAGGGAGGCACATTGTTCCTTCCTTTTCGTTTTTCCATTGGAGAATAAATTATATGAAAACGCCGGCGTTAGGGTTTATCGGTTTCGGGGAAGTGGCTTATCATTTATCATTAGGATTTACTTCCGCCGGGATAAACAATATCTCCGCTTATGATTCCGCAATAGTATCAAATAAAAATTTGACTGCTGTTAAACAACGGGTGAAGGATTCCAATGTTAATTTAGTCGGAAAGTTAAAAGAGGTAATCACCGGATCAGATATAATTTTCTCAACAGTACATGGCAATGTTGCATTAAGTGTTGCCATGCAAGCTTCGGAATTTTTGGGGATACGGCATCTATATGTTGATATCAACAACACGTCTCCTGCAACAAAACTAAAAACATCCGAGATAATCATTGGTTCAGGGACAAAATTTGTAGACCTGGAACTATTTGAACCTCCTGCACGAGCAAAACAGAAGTCTTTCTTCATTGCATCTGGTGACGGAGCCAAAGAGTTTATCGGCATAATGAATAATTACGGAATGGTACCGTTGGTGGTTGAAGGAGCGGCAAACAAAGCATCAGAAATAAAAGCCCTTGCTAATATCTATTTCAAAGGAATTCAAGCTCTTTCGCTTGAATTGGCGATCAGCGCCATTAAAGCCGGTATAGATTTGAGTATTATTGCTCCCCTTGTTGTTAAGCCTGTAAAAAATATTCCGGATGAAAAAGAACTTGCCTTCTGGATTTTGCGCGGAATACTGCATGCAGGAAGAAAAACCGCTGAACTTCAGGATATAAATCAAGCTATGAGAGATTGGGGCGTTGATCCGTTAATGATGGACGCCGCGGTAAAGCGATTAAACCTTTTTGCGGGTTTGGATTTGAAAGATGCCCTCATTTCCGAACCTTCACTCGACGATTGCTCGAAAATAATGGCACAGGTTGAACAGATTAGTAAGGATAAGGGGATTGAATTCAAATAGACCGGATGAGAGGTGATAATGAATGATTTTAAGATTGCGGTGTTATCTGATATACACAGCAACAGCCTGGCTTTGAAAGAGGTATTGAGAGATATAAAAAATAGAGATATAACGAACATTGTTAACCTTGGAGATTCATTATACGGCCCGCTTGATCCGGCTGAAACTGCAGAACTATTGATTGAAATGAACATTACATCTGTAAGCGGAAACGAAGACAGAATTTTAATTGAAGAAACCAACGCCGGGCATAACTCCCCTTCGCTGCAATTTACAAAAAATTTACTGGCAGAGAGCCATAAAGAGTGGCTTCTTGCTTTGCCTTTAACAAAAGTTTTTCTCGATGAAATACTATTGTTCCACGGCACGCCGAGCAATGATCATGAATACCTGCTGCATAAGATATGCAACGGTCGCTTAACTTTGTGTGATGAAGAAGAGATCATTAAAAAATTAAAAGGTGTGGAGCAGAAAATTATTTTATGCGGGCACGACCATACTCCAAACTTAATTACACTTTCCGATGGAAGATTAATTTTGAATCCCGGTAGTGTAGGATGCCCTGCTTACTTCGACGATTCCGCCCCGGTTCACGCGGTTGAAACAGGTAGTCCGTTTGCCAGGTATTCAATTATTTCAAAAATCAATTCGGATTTGTTCGTAGAAAATATCGCCTTACCATATGATTGGAATTCTGCAGCCGAGCTTGCTCTTCAAAACGGGCGGGTCGATTGGGTGAGCTGGTTGAAATATGGCCGAACAAAAATAAAATGATATTTCAATTGCCAATTTAAGAATTATTCTTATTTTGTTTCATTCTTCAAAACGAAAATATACTCAATTACATTTAAGGGGTTTTAGATGAAATCATTTGCTCACATTATAATTTTATTTGGGTTGTTATTGCTACTTATAACTACAACATCATTCGCACAAAGTTTTGAGAAAACAGCAAGCGGTTTTAGGTTTAGCGTTTCATTCACCCCCGAATTACATGAAGACGCCGTCGACGGTAGATTGCTTCTCTTAATCTCTGATGATGACAGCGAAGAGCCCCGCTTCCAAATCAGTAGTCAGCCGAATACACAAATGATTTTCGGAATAGACATTGAGAATCTGGCTCCTGGCGAAAAGATATTCATAACCGACGAAGTTTTCGGATTCCCTATTGTAAGTATAAGTGAAATTCCGGCAGGAGAATATAATATTCAAGCATTGATCCATCTTTATGAAACGTTTCACCGTGCAGATGGACATGTTGTAAAATTGCCCATGGATCGGGGTGAAGGACAGCATTGGAATTTAGCGCCGGGAAATCTCTACAGCACTCCTCAAAAAATTTTCATTGATTCCAAAGAAAATAAAATTGTTCCGATTGTGCTGGATAAAAAAATTCCGCCGATAATTCCCCCTGAGGATACAAAATATATCAAACATGTAAAAATTCAAAGTAAACTACTTACAGAGTTTTGGGGGCATCCGATGTACCTTGGCGCTTGTGTGCTGCTTCCATACGGATTTGACGAACATCCTAAATCAAAATATCCTTTAGTTATCAATCACGGTCATTTCCCTTATACTTTCAACGGCTTCCGGGAAACTCCGCCAGATACAACAATAAAGCCTGAGTACAGCTCAAGATTTCATCTTGATGGTTATAACATAACGATGCAGAAATATGCTTATAAACTTTACCAGGAATGGATAAGTGAAAACTTTCCACGGATGGTTGTAATAGAAATTCAACACGCTAATCCTTATTACGATGATTCATATGCAGTTAATTCGGCAAACCTTGGCCCGTACGGCGATGCCATTACTTACGAATTGATTCCATTCATAGAAGAAAAGTTCCGATGCATCGGGGAAGGCTGGGCAAGGGCATTATACGGCGGCTCTACCGGCGGATGGGAAGCTTTAGCAGTTCAAATCTTTTATCCCGATGAGTATAACGGTTGTTACGCTTCATGCCCCGACCCTGTTGATTTTAGAGCTTACATGCTTGTAAATATTTACGACAATAAAAACGCATTTTTTACAGAGGGGAGATGGAAAAACGTCCCCCGGCCGGCTTGAAGAAATTGGCTTGGAGAAATTTCATCAACAATTAAAGACGACAGCCATTACGAAGCTGTTTTGGGAAGTAACGGCCGCTCCGGTGAGCAGCTTGATATTTGGCAGGCTGTTTTTGGACCTGTTGGTGATAACGGATATCCAAAACCGATATGGAATAAAATGAGTGGAGAAATCGATCGTTCGGTTGCAGAATATTGGCGTGAGAATTTTGATCTCCGTTATATTTTAGAAAGAGATTGGAATACTTTAGGACCCAAACTAAAAGGAAAAATAAATATCTATTGCGGAGATATGGATAATTATTATTTGAACAATGCGGTTTATTTAATGGAAGAATTTTTAGAATCGACTAATAATCCATATTACGGAGGCGAAATAGAATACGGCGACCGGGCTGAACATTGCTGGAACGGAGACCACAATTTGCCAAATGCATTTTCTCGATTAAGATATCATCAGATGTATATTCCCAAAATCGCTGAAAGAATTTTGAAAACAGCCCCCGCAGGAGCTGATATTGAAAGCTGGCGTTATTAATATACAGCAAAAATTTGAAGCCGCTTAAAAATTAGGTGTTAGAGTTTTGCCTTTATGGAAATCAGACATTATCTGAGCGGCTTCTTTAGGATCATCCGTTATAGAGAAAAGATTCAAATCTTCTTTGCCTATATATTTATTTTTTAGGAGAGTATTTTTGATCCAATTAACTAGGGGAGTCCAGAATTCCTTCCCTATCAATACAACCGGAAGCTTAGGTGTTTTGCCTGTTTGAATTAATGTAAGTACTTCGAATAATTCATCTACTGTACCGAACCCGCCGGGCATTATTATATAGCCCTGAGAATATTTGAAAAACATTACTTTCCTAACAAAGAAGTATCTAAAAACAAGATCTTTATCTTTATCAATAAATTCATTTGAAGCCTGTTCGTTGGGCAATTCAATACTAACACCCGTTGAAGAACCCCCCGCTAAATTCGCGCCTCTGTTCCCTGCTTCCATTATTCCCGGTCCACCGCCGGTGATCACTCCGAATCCATTTTTTACGACTTCCTTAGCAACTGAAACAGCAAGTTTATAATATTTATCCCCCGGTTTTGTCCTTGCCGATCCCATAATAACTATACTTGGTTTTATTGTGCTCATTGTTTCAAATCCCTCAACAAACTCTGCCATTATTCTGAATATCCGCCATAAATCTTCATGAGAATTTTGCAACATACTTTGGGTAGTTGCAGGATCAAGATTTTTAAAATTCATTTTTATCTCCGATAATAGTAAATAGAATTATATCAAACATACAAAGTTACTAAATGCAGACAAATTAAGCTTGCTTAAACACGAGAAATGAATTAATGATGAAATGAATAGATAGGGAGGAAAATTTATTTTTCAGTATACCGAATTATTAATAACCCTTTCGATTTCGCTGATCAACTCTATATTCCCCATCACAAAATCTTCTTCATATATGAGGAATAATATAATTTCGCGGGCAATTCTCCTTTTTTCTAAATTATAAGAATTGAATTCTTCAATTAAATTTTCTAAATCGAAATCCGCACAATCTGCATTCAACTCATTAAAGAATATGTTTAATATTTCCAATAATCTGCCCGTCTCAAAATCGGAAGGACCGGAGATTTCGGTTACCGAAATTAATCCCCCCAAATAAAAGGCCATCTCTTCCATTGAAGAACAATTCTTATTTACTTTTTCTTTTACATATTCAAAAAAGCATTCCAAGTACTCAATAATATTCTCCGAAGTTTTCATGTTTGGAAATATTATTATTTCCTCTCCCAATAACAATCTATACTCCTTTTCGAAATTTAAAAGCATAACTAAAGATTTTTTAACTATACGGGAATTATCGAAACGGAGCATTCCTTTAACCGAGACAAATGTAAAATACTCATTTATTAATGATAAAAAATATCCAAGAGCAAAAGAGATTTTTAATTTTAACTTCGAATTATTAGTCATTCTTCATATCTTGATTATAATAATTGTAAGAAAACATGCTTCAATTCCTCGCTAGGTATTTTGTCTATGAAAAGATAAAATTCCAAACTCACAAATGAATCAGTATAATTACCATAAATTTGGAGTTAAACGGTCGATTTGGACGATTTGTCTCAGTACTTATACTGAGTGATGAAAAATTATAATTTCATTAAGGGGGAGATTATATGGTAAGTAAATAATCGGGAAAAATCATTTCACTTAAAATTGGCGTACCTTTTCTCCGGCTGGTAATATGAATCAATAGTCTGTTTTAAATCTTTACCCGGTTCATTACCGTTTTCATTGTTAAGTATCATATATCTTGATTTAAATCCATTTGTGCCGCTAATGCGGGTAATTGTAGGCTGATAAGTTTTCTTTTTTGTGATATCGATATTTACCGGTTTACTCTTATAAGTTGAAGAGCGCTTTATAACTTTTATTTTGGGATTTCTATTTCTTTCTGCAGGGGCAATACCTTTCTGATCATTACGAGTGATAAAATGTGATGACTGCCTTACAACAACCGGTCTTTTATAAATATGCTGAGTTTGAGCACTCCGTCTTATTACCTGGCTATTTTCACCTGCTTCAACCACGCTTGCCTTTTTTAGCTTGGAAAGAATATACGACACAGAAATAACAAAAAAAAGAAGTACGGAGATGTACAATAGGACTTGATATATAATTGGGACTAATTCCATTTTCCTAAACTTTCATTAAATGAATCAATTAAGAAAGACAAATGATGTGCCACGAAAACTTTAATAAATACCCTAAAATCAATTGCGATATTAAGAAACACGTATCATTATGGGATTGACAGATATTTTAATACATTTTTAAAAAAAATTTCAAAAATCCATCTTGGCGTTTTATTTAATTTATTTTGAATTCCCGAAAATTTATTATCTTGGATTAAGCTGCACAATCCAAAATCTTCATTAAGAATTACTTTACAGGAAGAACACTGACCGCGGCCATGAATCCATTCGATATAACTATCACGACCGCACCAAGCGCATGTTATTAAATTCTTTTCTTCCTGAAATAATTCCATCACTTGTAAATCATTTTGTTAATACAAAGGTAAAAATATGAAACGACTTGGCGGGTGATTTAGAGCAAATTGGTCCAATACTTTTCAAAAGAATTGCGAAGAGAGGTTTTTGCATCTTGATCGAGAAATGATGCATTAACTGCATTGAGTGATAATAACTTTACATCTTCCATGCAAAAATTAAGTTTATCTGCTACGAGTAAAAACTCATCCGTAATATTTGCGCCGAACATCGGGGGATCATCTGAATTAAGTGTTACAATAATCCCTTGTTCAAACATTTTTTTGAAAGGGTGATCTTCAACCGACGAATAAATTTTAGTGCAAATATTACTGGTTATACAGACTTCAAGAGGGATATTTTTTTCTTTAATTATATTAATTACATCATCATCTTCAACAGCTCTAACGCCGTGACCAATCCTTTCAACACCCAATTTCAGAATTGCGTCTTTAACGGAATTAGGTCCATCGGCTTCGCCTGCATGGGCGGTCAAACGAAATCCGGCATCCTTTGCTTTCCTAAAAACTACCTGAAAATCTTCCACCGGGTATCCCTTTTCATCTCCTCCCAAACCTAAACCGATTATGCCCCGGTTAAGATAGGGCGTTACTTGTGACAATCTTTTTAATGATCCTTCTGCACCGTAATTCCTAACAATATCCGCTATCAAACCGATTTTAATTTTATAATCTGTTTCGGCTTTTTGTATCCCTGAGATTGTTGCTTCGGTTATTTCCTCTACCTTTAACCCGTTCGGTTCAAAATCCCAAGGCGAATAAAAAACTTCTGCATAAACAACATTCTGTTCAGCAAGATTTTTAATGGTATGATAAGTTGAATTTTCAAAATCTTCCGGCTCTCTGAAGAAGCGATTTTTCCAATACCAAGTTTTCAAAAAATGAGGAAAATCTTTGAATGTAAAAAAATTTCTCAATTCATCAATGTTTTTTATGTTTGGATCACCGCCATATTTTTCAATAAGACTGTAAAGGTTTTCAAAAGTAAAAGCTCCTTCTAGATGAAGATGAAGCTCAACTTTCGGCATGTTTCGTATTATTTGAAAAATATTTTGAGCCATTGATTACTGAATTAATAATATTGAAGATGACGAAAAAAATATTCCGGCCAAACTTGCAGTAAGTAAAGTTGCAAGTGTAGCCCCCAGCAATGCTCTAAATCCCATTTGTGATATATCTTTAATGCGTTCTGGAGCTATTGCCGAAAAACCCCCTACAAAAATAGCCATTGAAGCGACAGACGCAAAACCGGTCAACGCATAAGTAGTGATTACAATACTGCGCGGAGATACAACACCGGAACTTGTGAGAACCGCCAAGTCCTGAAATGATGTAACTTCAGTTACAATTAATCTTTCACCGATTATCTTGGCAATTTCACCCGCCTCACCTATAGGTATGCCGATTACCAATGTAAGAGGATAAAATAAATACCCCAGCAATCCCTTTAATGTCCAATCTATATTAATTGCAAGCAAGGAATTAACTTGTGAGCCCAATAAAACAACGATCTTATCAACCAATGTCATTAATCCCAATACTGCTAAAAGTAAAGCTGCAATTCCCACTATAAGCTTCACGCCTGAATTGGCATTACTTATTATCGACTCGAAAATATTGCTTTCTTTTTCATATTGAGGTTTAACATCTTTTCCTAATGTTTCCGGGGTTTCAGTTTCAGGGTAAAGAAGTTTTGAAATAATAATTGCAGCGGGAGCATTCATAATAGAAGCCGAAACAAGGTGCCCCGCTATTGAAGGGAAATCGTTTTTAAGCATCATGATATAAACCGCCAGCATACTGGATGCTATTGTGGCCATGCCTGCAGTAAGAATAGTGCATATTTCAGAGCGTGTCATGTTTTTCAAAAAAGGTTTAATAACCAAGCCCGATTCCACACCTACAAAAATATTTGAAGATGCACTCAACGATTCTGCCCCGCTTATTCTCATTAATTTGGAAAAAACATATGAAAATGCGCTGATAACTTTCTGCATAATTCCCAAATAGTAAAGCACTCCTACCAGAGCAGCAAAAAAGACAATAGTTGGGAATGCTTGTAGCGCTAATATAAATCCGATGGAAGTCTCGCCAGTTTCGGATACAGCCCCTGGTGACAGTCCTAATCTACCGAATAAGAACCGAATACCGAATGTAGCACTGTCCAATATACCGTTTACCGCATCATTCACCAGCATAAAAAACTGGGTGCCGATTGGGAGGAGAAAAATAAAAGAGGCAAACAATATTTCGAGAATAACGCCCCATAAAATCACACGCCAATTAATTACTTTTTTGTTTACCGACAACAACCATGCAATCAGGAGAATGGTGATAAAACCAATAAGACTGATCAATCTTGAGAATTCCATCGGCCGAACCTTTATTTTTGTTAGATTATTTCTTCATCAATCAAGATGCCTTCAGCTTTTAACTTTTCATCAACAACAATTCTATCAATTTCTTCAGGCACAGGATACAATTTCTTCTCAGCATTGTTCGAAAGAAAATAGTGAAGGCTTGCAAGCTGTACTGAAAATGACATATCCATAATATCAACGGGATGACCTAGCCCCCCTGCAATATTGATTATTCCCCCTCTAGCCAATATGTGAATTTTATTATTATTGTTCAGTGTATATTCTTCAACTTCACTCCTAACAATTTTATAACCTTTGGCTTCTTTTTTTAGAGCAGGGATATCAATTTCATAATCGAAATGCCCGGCATTTGCCAGGAATACACCGCTGTGCATTTTATTTATATGTTCCATCCTAAGAACATTATCTTCACCGGTACAAGTTATGAAGAAATCACCAAGAGGAGCCGCATCAAAAATCGGCATTACTTTATATCCGTCCATTCGCGCTTCCAAAGCTTTCCAAGGATCGATTTCGGTTACAATAACTTCAGCGCCAAGCCCCTGAGCTCTTACTGCAACGCCTCTGCCAACCCATCCATAACCAAGAACAACAACCGTTTTACCGGCCACATTCATATTAGTAAGCTGGGTTATAGCCGTCCATGTAGACTGCCCCGTTCCGTACCGGTTATCGAAAAGATGTTTTGATTTAGCATCATTAACTGCTATAGCCGGGTAGAGCAACTTTCCCTCTGCGGACAATATCTTTAGCCTGTTAACGCCGGTAGTTGTCTCTTCGCAAATACCTCTTATATTTTCACCGTACTCTTTATGTTTATGCAGCAGCTCGCAAATATCGCCGCCGTCATCTACCGTTACATGCATTTTATTTTTAAGTATCGAATGAAGATAAGAGTGATATTCTTCTTGGGATGCCGCATGTTTTGCAAAAACATGCACTCCTTTTTGGGCTAAAGCCGCCGCAACTTCATCTTTAGTAGAAAGCGGGTTACTGCTTGTTATCCACACCTCAGCGCCGAGCTTCTGTATTGAGAGAGCGAGATATGCAGTCTTAGCTTCCAGGTGAATACATAAAGCAACTTTTTTACCTTTGAAAAAACCATCTTTCTCAAATTTTCTGGTAAGGCCGTTTAATACAGGCATTTTATCAGCTACCCATTCAATTTGCTGCTCCCCCTTTGGAGCCAGGTTGATATCCTTAATTAGAAAATTATCATTCATTTTTTCTACTCCTTAAAACCGTATAAGAATTAATTAGATACCGAACCGTTGAATCCAAGTGTAAACCTTAATTCCCTTCCAGGAACCGGTGAGCCTTTTGTAACAACAATTTCTTTATCCGCCAAATTGTTAACTTCAAATCTCATCAGCCAGTTAATTCCGAATAGCTCCGGTGTAAGACTGACATTTGTATTAATTAAGGAATAATCCTCCAGCTCGATAGTGTTTTCTGCATCATGGAATCTTTTTCCCACATAATTGTATATCAGATTAATTGATGCGATACCGTAATTTATATTAACTAAAAGATCAATTTTATCTTTAGGTCTGTAAATAAGATACTTATCCCTGGTAGGTGAATCAACCCCGTCATCTTTAGCACTCATGTTAGTGTAAGTTAGCTGCAATCCTAAAATGTCGTCAAAGCCCCGCCAATTTATTTTCGATTCGATACCGGTAGTTGATGCATCGGCAACATTCGACGGAAGCCACTTATAATTCTGAGTAGAATCTCCCGGCGCCCATAATATAAGGTCTTTTAAATTACTAGCAAAATATGTGGCTTCAATACTCCAATACCCCATACTTTCAAACTGTAAAATAAAGCCGAAATCATAAGTTGTCCCGCTTTCAGGCTTCAGATCGGGATTCCCCTTTGTCCAGCTGTCTTCGGGCCAATAAAGATCATTATAACTGGGAGCTCTGAAAACACCCCCAACATTACCACGGATAGACCCGCGCCATTCACCAACATGACCAATAGTAAACCCAACCTTAGGAGTAATTTGCGATCCGACATTATTCTCCGGATAATTGTCCAACCTTACAGCCGGAATAAGTGTAGCTTTCCAAGTATGCTCGAAATCATATACGAAATCATCCTGCATGAAAAAACTGTGTATGTTTCTTTGATGATTTCCGATAAACGGATTTAAATTTCCGTCAACATGATATTCGGTTTCCAACTTGTCTTGCCTGAATTCATAACCGTACGATAAGAGCCCGAATTGATCCAGATCTGAAAAACCGAGCGCTGTAAAACCCAACGATCTATTTATATAATAATGGTCTTCGTACCCTACCCACGATTCGGGATTTATATAGCGGTGATTGTTAAAAATCGAATATGCGTTGAAATTGAAAATTGTGCCGCCTAATTTCAAACCTTCATAACTTACGCTTGTATGCCAATTGCCCACCTTATTTCTTGCAGTTGCATTAGGATAGTCAATTGATCCCGGTGATCCGTTATTTGAAAAACGATATTTACTGAACAAAGACAAACGAGATGAATTGGTAAAAAGATAACCTGCTTTAACAAAGATATTATCCGCCTTAGTATCGGCGTTTACCATTTTTACTTTATCGCCAGTATCGTTTGTATATTTAAAATCACCGTCGGTTTCCGTTCTATTATAAGAAATAAAATAATCGAAATTTGACATCCCCTGCCCAACCGATAAGTCATACAACTTTGTTCCGAAAGATCCGAGAGTTCCGCTTGCCGAATAATTAAGTCTATTCTTTCCTGCCATCGATTTGGTGAATATGTTTATTACTCCGCCAACGGCATCGCTTCCGTAAAGAGCGGCATGCCCTCCTTTAACTACTTCAATTTTTTCAACGGCTTCCAAGGATATTGTGCTCAGATCAACTGAACCGCTTTGAGCATCGTTCAGCCTTTGTCCGTCTATTAAAACCAAAACTTGCGAGTCGGTCGAACCTCTCAAGGAAATTGTTGTAAGAGAACCAACTGCACCGTAATTTTTTACAACTGCACCTCCAACTGCTTCGAGCGCCTGCCCAACGTTTTTAGCATTAAGCGATTGAAGTTTCTTTGCGCTCAAGACTTCGGTAGAAACCGGAATAGAAGTAACCAGCTGTTCCGAACGCGTAGCTGTTATTACCACATCCGTGAATCCGTAGTCTTTAACAATCAAATTAAAATTGAAGATTAATTCCTCGCCGGCTGAAATAGCGCAAGGGAACTCCAGTGTTTCATAATTTATCATGCTGACTATAAGGATATGGGTTCCAACGGGCACTTGTGTGATTGTATACTCTCCGCTTTCATTAGTTGCGCTTCCGGTATGTGTCCCTTTTAAGTACACATTAGCTCCAACAATTAATTCATTATCTGTATCGGTTACAACACCTTTAAGAGTTCCGAATTCCTGCGCAATAATCAACGGGCAAAAAGTAACAAGAAACAGAATGGCTTTTAAAATTTTCATTTGCATGATCTTCACTTTTTATCCATGTATCATTTTTAATGTCAGCTTTTAACATTTAATAAAGAGATGCGCCAGAAGATTAACTCAACAATAAAAGAACCGAGTCTCCGGCAACAGCGCATCTCCGTTAATTATATATTTCTATAATAAGCTCAAACCTACCGTAGCGCGTACTTCTCTACCCGGCATTGGGTATCCGTCGCTTAAGCGATAGCTCTTATCGAATAAGTTGTTCAAGTCGATTCTAAACATCCAATTCATGTTTAACAATTTTGGTCTTGCGCTGATATTTGCATTCCACAAACTAAGATCAGGTAAATATGCTGAGTTATCGACATTTACAAATCTTTTACTCATAAACTGGTAATTCACGTTAACTTCGTATATATCAAATCCATAACCTGCGTTGATATCTAATTTGTGGTGCGGACGGTAAATCAAAAGCTTACCGGCGTTTGCTGATTCGCTTGCATCTTTTGCATGCATGTAGGTGTGATTAAAATCCAGTTTAAATGCCTCTTCAAAAAATTTGAGACCTAAATATGACTCAACACCCTCATTTTCCGATTTCTCAACATTGGTCGGAGTCCATTTTGAATCGGAATCTCTCATTGCCCAGATAATCTGGTCATCAATTGCACTGTTAAAATAATTTATGCTCACCTGCGCGTTGTTTAAGAATGGAAGCTGAAATCCGAATCCAATATCATAGCTTATGCCGCTTTCGGGCTGCAGATCAGGGTTACCAACCGTATAAGCATCTTCAGGCCAGTAAAGATCATTAAATGTAGGAGCGCGGTAAGATTTGCTTAAATGCATATTAACATTAACTGCATAAGTGCCAGCATTAGCGAACATGAAACTAATTTTAGGCGAAAATACTTTATCGAAGTCATCGGGGGCGTCATAACGAACAGCCGGTACTACGGAAATGTTGTTAAAGAAGAAATCGACATCTTTAAAACCAAAAGTCGCGGCAAGGTGTCCGCTGTGAGTTTCACGACTTTTTTCTCCCAAGGAACTGCTGTTCGCTTCATCATGCCTGAACACATAACCATAGTCTAGAGTAATCAAATCGGTAATAGGATTGTTCTGCGCCAACTCAACTCCATATGCTTTATTCTTATGATCGCTTGCCGTAGGGCCTCCCCATGAATCGGGATCATCATAACGTGTTCTTGAATTATGGAAATATGTATTTGCCGTAAGATCGGCTTTGCCGAAAATTTCTTTTTGAGAATAATTCAAGTTAAAGAATAAGTTGTCAATTCTCATGAAAGCGTTCGGGGTTGCAGAAGCCCAATTGGCTAATCCCGGTACGCTGCCGGGTGTACCATTTTCCGATTGTGCGTATTGCGATGTAAATGTGAGGTTACCTTTATCGGAAGTATTATACCCCAACTTTGCCATGATGTCGTTCGATTTCAAATAATTATTTTCACGTGTGCTTTCCGTACCGTCTATTTCTTTATACGTAAAATCACCGTCGCTGTCTGCCCTTTTGTAAGAGATATAGTAATTAAAGTCATTCAATGTGTTGCTTGTATAAAGGTTTAGGAATTTTTGATTGAAAGAACCGTAAGTTGCTCTAATACCTACATCCATTTTCGATTCTTCTTTTGCTTTTTTAGTGATGAAATTAACCACACCTCCAACAGCATCCGCACCGTAACGAGCAGAATTACCGCCGCGTAAAACTTCCACATTTTCTATTGCATCGATTGGTATAGTTGTAACGTCAAATGAACCGCTTTGGGCATTATTCATTCTTTGACCGTCAATCAAAATCAACACCTTATTTGCCGATGCTTCTCTAATATTGATTGCCCCCTCCCGAATAAAAATTCCGGGTACGGTTTTCAATGCGTCTGCCATATCTTCAGCATTTGTTTTGCTGGATAAATTATCAGCAGACAATACCTCTTTGCTTGTTTCTTTCTTTGCCTCTTCCTGCGAAAAGATTGTGCCGGTATAGGCAACAAAAAGAAAGAAAAGTACTAAGTATAAACTTCTTTTTAACATACCCCTTCTCCTTATTGTGGTTAAATTGTTTATAATGTTTACTGCCGTTACTTATTTTTATGATTTAATACTTTGAAAATATATTCAGTATCCTTCCAATTAGATGGACCGTCGGGGATTGAAACTTCCGGGTGATTCGAAAATGTATTCCACAACATTGACTTATCTGGGGTCACCCAATCTTCAACCGGCCAATCCCCTAACGGCATTGCATCGATAAATACTGGATTTGAAACAGCATACATAGGCCATGGACCGAATGCTTCTATTACTATCCATCCGTCGCCGTCTATTTCAACCGCAACGGATTTACTAAATTTTATTTCTTCGCCGGTGCGAAAACTTTTAATTACTTTGCCGTTTAAAATTATTCTTACCGCGTCCTCGCTGTTCAATAATGGATGATTTGCCAGAACTTCGATTGAAACTTCTACATTTTGTTTATCCTGCAGAGAAAGAACCTCTCCCGGAATTTTTCCATCAACTTTTATATTGAGCAAAGGGCCGAACCCCGAAGTAAGGAATAAATGCCCTTCGGTAATTGCTTCTTTAATATTTTCTCTATTAAATTCATCCAGGTATGCGTATGTTCTCGGGTTACCGATTGTCGTAGTCCAAAAGAATTCACCTTTAGGATATGCCGCCGCTCCTGTTATATCGTGGCAATCGCTCCCGGCAAGGCCGGATATTTTATTTCCTTTATTGAGATATTCAAACCATGACTGCAATGCATATGTGTTAATGTTTGTTCCCAGGGTGTCCCATGTATTAACCGTAATGCCGTGAGGAGGTTCACCGTTCCAAACTTCAATTGCATCGAAATTTTTAACATACCCCCAAGATTTGAATCTGCCCGCCCAATCCCAATTTTGATATGGATGATTAATTATGAACAATCCATTTTGTTCATGAGTAAAGTCTATACATTGCTGAACATCTCTGTGGTCAGTAAAAACAGCTCTTGCCCAAATATTTGGATTGCCGGGATCGGTTCCGTTAAGTGTGGTAATGAATGTTTGGTTCATATGTCCATAACCGTTCTCTGCCGATAAAGCAGACGCTTCCGTACTTATCTCATTTCCGATGATAGATAAAAAATCTGCAGATTGTCTTCCCAGCCATTCATCCATACCGGCAATTGAATTATGATCTGTAAGTATTCCCCATGAAAGACCGACACCTTTCATTGCATGAATTATCTCGGACGGTTTCTGCCTGCCGTCGCTATGAATACTATGAGAGTGAGTATCGCCACCGTACCAGCCGAGTTTTTCAAAATTATAAAGTCTCTTAATTTCTGCGTTATATTTAATGCCGTCAAATTCGTTGGGTTTAATCACCATGCGCTCGTAAATCAATTCCCATTCCGGACCCTTTGAAATAATAAAGAGTATGGTATCAGCCGGGACTTTGATGGAATAGAATCCCTTTTCATCCGAGTATGAAATACCTATTAAATTATCTGTACGCCCTTTTACTTCTTCCGGTCCAAGGCTGAAAACCACTTCTTGAAAATTATAATACCAAACCTGAACTTGTGCAATTACCGGGTTGCCCCTTTCATCTAAAATCTTCCCGTGTATTGTCTGTTTAGACCCGGGAGGAATATTAACTTTGGATGTTTGTGCTTCAATAAAATTTGCAACAAACAATAAGGTCAATATCATCATCATAATGGAGAACTTTTTCAGAATATAATTTTCCATAATATTCTCAATTGATTATTCAGCAAATATTTTTTTTGTAAATTCTTTAGCGTACCTTTCAAGATCAAGAGAGTTAACTTCTTCCAGTTTATCAATAACTTCTTTGGGGAATGCATCGAGCCCGGAATATGCCCCGGCAATACTCCCTGCTATTGCCCCGATTGTATCGCAATCGCCCCCCATATTGGCCGCGCCAATTATTGTTTTCATCGGGTCGCCTTTGTAATAAACAAATAATGCAATTGCCGTTGGCGCCGCTTCTGACATTACAACTCCGGCACCGATATAATTATAAAGGTCGCTCCAGAATTCTTCTTCGCTTTTAGCAGTGTGAGCAATTTCCAAAGCCCATTTGGCCCGATGTATAATCGATGCGCTGTACCATCTATTCCCCAGATTCATACCTTTTTCGGCGCCATAGAAGAAAGCTTCAACAACACCGCCAATGTTCTTACCCGCCATCCCGGCAGAGACGGCACAAGCTACGGAAGCCGCACCCGAAATTGCGATGTTAGTATTGTGAGTTGGAATACAGACTTCGTGCACATCTTTCAAAACAGCGTCATAATTTCCCGGGTTAACTATCCCCACCGGGGATATTCTCATTGCTGCCCCGTTTGTATCCCCCATTGTTCCGGCTTCATCGATTGGAAATCCTTCTTCAATTCTTTTTAGTGATCTCAGCGAGCTGGGGCCCAGCATAGTGTTGCTGAATCCTTCAATTTTTTTTGCCCATGCAAGTAATCTTTTTGCCACGCTTTCCTTCGAGAATTTTCCTTCTTCAAGAAATATGTCGGCAAGCACTAAAGTCTGCTGTGTATCGTCGGTAATTTCACCGGCTTTCATACCAAAATGGATCACGTGCCTTTCGGGTGCAGGGAGAAAAGTTGTTATTTTTTCTTTGAATGTTTCTTTGATTGCTTCCGGACTCATCATCGAAGAAGGCATTCCCAATGCATCACCTGCCGCTACGCCGAGTAATGTTCCGTATGCTTTTTTAAAAATCTCTTCTTTAGTTAAACCAGCTATTTGTTTATCCATTATAAAGCTCCGAAGTTTTGATTATGCGCCCATAGTGCGGCTGCAAAAATTATTATCAACAAAGAAATGATTAGGTAATCCTTCAATGTCATTTTTATTTCATCTATATCCGTTGAAGTTTTCATTGCGCCGAACCCTCTGTTCAGCATAGCTACGGCCAGGTTATCCGACATCCTAAGAGAGTTTACTATTATTGGTATTAGAATTGGAATGAAGGATTTAATTTTTTTTATCATCCCTCCGCTTCCGATTTCAGCGCCCCTTGCAATTTGTGCTTCTTGAATCATTTCGGCTTTCTTCTGCATTGTCGGTATAAAGCGTAATCCTGTTGTTATTACAAATGCCAGTTGGTAAGGCATTTTCATTTTTTTAAATAATTGCAGGATATCTTCAATAGGCGTAGTGAACGTAACTATCGTTGACGCGAAAACCATCGTAAGGATTCTGAGCACCAGTGTTATGCCTAAAAAAATTCCTCCTACCGTAAAAGGCACATTACTTCCTGGAATCAGGTAAAAAAGAATTTCTTTATTGAAATCAGATTCAAATGAAGCAGGAGGATATGAAAAACCTGTTATTACAAGCATTATTATAAATATCGGAATGAGAGGTTTAATGATCGAGTTAAGTCTTTTCAACGGGACTTTAACCGCTATCATTGTAATCCAGCATAACAATGCCAATATTAAATTAATAACCGGGGATAAAAATATAAAAGCAATAACCGTGAGAACAATAAAACCTGTCAGCTTAGTTCTCACATCAAGTTTGTGTAAGGTAGTATTCAAAGGATAATATTCAATCAGCAAAATTTCACCTTAATTCAATTGTTGCTTTATTTCATCAACTAATTCGCTTATAGTAATCAAGTCGTCCGAAATGCCGAACGATTTCAATTTTTGCGAAAGTAAAGCAGCCTGAGGCGGAGTAACAAAACATTTTTCAAGAAGTTCTGTCTGCTTAAATACTTCCGAAGGTTTTCCGTCGAGAATAATTTTACCTGCTGCAAATACAATCACCCGGTCGGCAAATTCAGCGGCAAGGCGCATGTCGTGCGTTATTGTAAATATTGTATGTCCAGCTTCATTTAATTCCTTCAGCATTTTCATCATGCGCAATGTTCCTTCCCAGTCTTGTCCAGTTGTGGGTTCATCGATAACCAATATATCGGGCTGCATTGCAAGTATTGTGGAGACTGCTAATTTTTGCCTCTCTCCTTTGCCCAGGGAGAAAGGATGACGATGCTCGTAGTTTTCCATTCCAACAAACTTTAAAACATTTTTAACTCTTTCTTCTCGTTCACTTTGAGAAAAACCGAAAGTTTTCAGCCCATATTCAATTTCTTCCTTTACCGATGCGGCGAATATCTGGTGATCAGGATTTTGGAATACATACCCAACTTCCCGGCTTAAATTGGCGACACTCATATTAGCAGTGTTCTTCCCATTGATTATAATCTGCCCCGAAGCAGGTCTTAGCAAACCGTTCAAATGTTTGGAGAAAGTAGTTTTACCCGCGCCGTTTTTACCAATTAGCGCAACAAACTCTCCTTTGTGAATTGTAACATTAACATTATCAAGTACAGTTTTCCCTTTATCATACCAGTAAGTAAGATTTTTTGCTTCGATCACTACATCGCTGTTTTTTTTATTAACGGACTTAAAAACTTTATTTTCATTTTTCGACGGTATGATTTTTTGAGATAGTGCTTCGGCACATCCATCCAGGGATGAAAAAATTTCTTCTTTTTTTATATACCCTCCCTGTGAAAGGAGGTAACCAATTTCCATAATTTCGGGGGGGCATATCCCTAATTCAATAGTCAACGGGATATTTTTAAATAAATCTTTCGGTTCCCCCTCCCATTCAATTTTACCATCATTCAAAACGATCAGTCTATCTACATACCGCATCATCTCTTCACTATCGTGCCCTGATATTATTATAGTAACATTTGTTTCTTTTCTAAGCGTAGTGAGTAAATCATAAATTTCTTTTTTCCCAATCGGGTCGAGCTCGGAAGTTGGCTCGTCCAGCACCAGTATTTCAGGATTCATAGCCAGTACGCCGGCAATTGCCACTCTTTGTTTTTCTCCCCCCGATAAACCGGTTGTCATTCTATTCTCATAGCCGCTTAAACCCACCCCCTTTAATGAATTGGTTACAGCTTCTTTTATTTTTTCTCTTTCAAATGCCAGGTTGGAGGGACCGAAAGCAACATCTTTATCCACGGTAAGACTAAAAATTTGTGTTTCGGGATCTTGGAGAACTAAGCCAATAAAACGAGATAGTGTCTGTACACGGTAACGTTGTGTATTCATAGTATTTGCCGTAACGCTTCCTTTCAAGTCTCCTTCGTAAAAGTGAGGTATCAAACCGTTCAGCAGCATGAGTGTAGAAGTTTTTCCGGCGCCGGTTCTTCCCATGATACCTACCATTTCTCCTTTTTTTATATTAAGCTTCAGTTCTTTCAAAGTCGGTCTATTATTGTCGGCATAAGTAAATTCTTCGACATTAATAACAACGGATCCTCTTTCTACATTCTGGTTATCAATCATGCTTTATCAATCTTCCGATTTTGGTTACAGGGTTTTTTATTTCCATAATAAAGCGATCAACGAAATTTTCCGGGAGTGAAACCAAAAAGCATGTTGTTGGTCCCCCCGATTTGTGTGTATTTATCTCAACATTTTGAACTATAGACGGTTTTAAATCGGCTGATCCGGCTAGTTGATGCAATTCGTATTTTATTCCTTTGGAGCCGACCGGGAGAATATCGTGTACAAAATCAAGTTTACTTACTCTACGCATTACATCAAGATTTGCTATTACATTATCGTTGAAACTGATTATATCTGCCGGCGCCGATTTAGGGTATCCTACACAAATAACCGCATCATTAGCTTCAGATTTACCGGGGCGAAAATCTTCTTTCTTAATAATACCAATTACAACCACACCCAGCCCTGTTTGAACCGTTTCCACATTATCTTCCGTACTACCTGTAACCACCAGGTTTTTATTCATCCCGGCTTGTTCGGCTTCATCGCGAATTCCTTCGATAATATCTTTGCCTGTAGGGTCCATTTCAACTGCCAGTACATCAACAATAATAACCGGCACAGCTCCACAAGCAATCATTTCCATTAATGGAACTCTTGCGGCAAATCTTCCCAGGTCATACCCCGCACAATGAACGGTATCTTTTATTTTCGGACCGATTCCACCGTCTGAATCACTTGCTACAATCATCCAAAATTCTTCGGTTAATTCCATAATCAACAAATCACGAACCGACCTGATCTTGAAAGCTTCGCTACCTGGGTTTGATTTTAATTTATTATATTTTTCTAATAATTCTTTACCGATCATGTTATATCATTTTACTTTTATTAATAATTAGATATGCTGTTACTGCAACCAGTACATTTATAATAGATCCTATTGTTAAAGGGAGAATCAATGCTGCCATTAAACCGAAACCGCCTACGGGTACAACTAAAAATGAAGAGACCGGGCCGTTCATGAAAACTGCGACAAACACACCTACCCATAAATGAATTTTCTTTGCAAATATTTCAAAAAGCGATACCCAAACAGCCATTTGAAGAGCAATAAAAACATGAAGCGGAAAACTTAACGGGAAACCGGTTGTTAGTGCAGTAAGCATATGCCCCAATGCAGCTACTATGCTCCCTTCGCGCCACCCGAATGCAATTGCAGAGAAGTATGCAATCGAAGCGTCTAGAGCAACTGTGCCGGTTGGGCTGGGCACTTTTATCATTGCACCCACCGCACTAATTGCAATAAAAATTGCCATTCTCGCAATTCGTTTTGGGGTCCAGAATATTCTGCCGTTATTGATGTTTATTTCTTCAGGCGGTATGGAAACTAGTAGCATTTTTTAATTCTCATTTCATTTTATTTATGTTGTTTACCCCGATTGTAACATTTTTATCTTTCCCTATATAAAATTCACATCTATCGCCGGGAAAAAATGATCGTGCGAATTCTATTATCTCTTTATTTTTTGAATAGGTCTTTCTTGTAAGAAGGAATAATGGGGAACCTTTTTTTACTTTAAGAAGGTCCGCTTCGTATTGATCTGCACTTACACATGCGATCGATTCGGTAAAGTGGCTGAAGTTTGTCCCGAATTTATTTTTCATAATATCAATCAGAGATTCGTTTTCAAGATCATGTTTTAAGAGACTTTTACAAAAATGCTTAGGTATGTATGATGTCTGCAATGAAAAGGGCTGATCTTCAATCAAACGAAGACGCTGAATGCGAAACAGATCTATATGCTTTTTCAGATTCAAATACTTCAATGCTTCTTTCGATTCTTTTATCTCTTCGGTAAAAACGATTTTCGTAGTCAGTTTTCCGTTTAGATCACTGAATCTTTTTGAGAAGCTGAAAATTTCGGACAGGCCGTTAAATATTTTTTTTTCTGCTACGAATGTCCCTTTGCCCTGTTCACGATAAAGTATACCTTCGCTCACCAGGCTTGCTATTGCCTGTTTAGCTGTGTTGCGGCTGATTTTAAGTTTATCGCACAATTCATTTTCGGAGGGTATTCTGTCCCCCTGTTTGAATTTCCCAATATCGATATCCTCTTTTAAGATTTCCTTTAATTGATAATAGAGTGGCAGAACGCTTTTTTTATCAATTTCCATTGTGAAAATTCCCTTCAATTTGATTATTTAGTTAGTTGCTTATTACATCCGTCAATTGCAAATAACAAATTTGCGTTGAATTCACAAACGGTAAAAAGAATGATATAAGTGTTTCCATATTTTCGGGTACTTTATCAATTTTAAGTAATTCCTTATCCCCTGCGGCATGGATAGCTTTGCCGAATAAATCGGCGGCAGTAGGTATTTGAGGACCTGCCTGTTTGGTTTTAGCCGAGTCGATATATCTTACTTTACCGTTTTTAACGGCATTGATTTTATCAGCACCTTCTCTATTTGCTACTTCATACGGTGTAGTAGTACCGTACCCTGCTTTTTTACCTTCGAAATAGGGACCCCCTGCGTTTGCCCAAAGCGGAAGGAGTATAACATCGGGATTGGCTTCAACCACTTCCTCCCATGTAACTGCGGGAGCAACTCCGGGTCTGTCGGAAAAGATCGGATCACCTCCGACCATTCTTATCAGTTCCGTCATATAGTCATTATTGCCGGGTACACATTTGTAGTAATAATTAATCTCGTAATAAACTTTTACTTTAGGCATTCCTTTATATTTTTGGGCTACTTGTTTTAATTCATTTTTAATTCCGCAGACCAATTCAAGTGCATTTCCACTTTTATCGATTGCGTTGCCAAGTTCCAAAATTTTTAAGTAGACTTCTTCCAATGAACTTAAATTCATATGAATAACTTTAATGCCTTGCTCAATAAAATAATCGCGCAGTTTTTCCTGAATACCGGTTGCGGTTAAAACTATGTCCGGTTGCAGTTCCATAATTTTCGATTTATTGATATCTACAAAACCTCCGATCATTTCCAGTTTCCCTTTCTCCACAAGATCGGGAATTGAATCGGGGAAAATGCAGTAGCGGGTAACCCCTACTAAGTCATCGGTGGCGCCTAATGCTGCAACTGTATGTGTCCAGTTTGGTGTGCATGATACAATCCGAACGCTTTCTTGCGCATCAATTTTCGATGCAGCGAGAAGAATAATCAATAATAGTGCGGCTTTCTTGAAGGAATAAATTCTTTTCATTTACTGCCCCGGCTTTTATTATAAGTATGTATTGGAAATCAGTTGTACCGTTAATTGTAGGGTTGTACCAACAACCCTACAAAAGATAATTATTTGTTCCCCCTATTGTCAAGAAGATTCGTCCTATCACTTCAATTTTCTTTTTGAAATTTGAATTTATTTCTATATCTATTTGCATTACTTTGGAACGATTTCTTTCGGGTTAATAATGACAAGCAGAATATTTGTTGAACAAGGAGACATTACCAAACTTACTGTTGATGCAATAGTAAACGCGGCAAACAATTCATTATTAGGTGGCGGCGGCGTTGATGGCGCAATACATCGCGCGGCGGGTCCGAAATTGCTGGACGAATGCCGATCATTAAACGGATGCTCAACCGGTTACGCGAAAATTACAAAGGGGTATAATCTGCCGGTCAAATATGTGATCCACACTGTTGGCCCCGTGTGGCATGGAGGTAATTCTAATGAAGACCAATTGCTTGCCGGTTGTTATAGGAAATCTCTCCAACTTGCCGTTGAAAATGGGATAAAGACTATCGCTTTCCCTTCTATCAGTACAGGTGTCTACAGATTCCCTTTTGAACGCGCGGCACAAATTGCTTACAACACCGTAATAAAATTTCTTGAGAAAGACGAATCGATTAAGAAGGTGATATTTATCTGCTTTAGTGATAATGATTATAAAAAATATTTGGAAGTAACAGGCATTATTTCATAAATAAAATAGCAACTCCAATTACAGCAACAAAAGCCCCTATAACAGATTTCCAAGATAGTTCTTCCTTATAATAAAACTTTACCATGGGCAGCATGATGATTGGAGCCGTGGCCATTATCGTTGATGCAATCCCCACATAAGCATAAGCAATTGCAATAAGACTCAAAGTAATACCGAAATATGAGCTAAGAAATGCACCAACTGCAATTCTACCGAATATATTTCGAGCTGTTAAGAAAAGCTTTACTGGGTTAATAAAATTCTTTCTCCTCATAGCAATAAAATAAAGAGGAACTGCGGCGGTAGCTATTCTTACAAACGTTGCAACAAAGCCGTTAATTTCCGACTCGTTAAATGCCATCTTTGCAAAAATCAGTCCGGTTGCCTGCCCGGCTGCGCCAAGAAGTCCGAATAAAATTCCGCTAATACAAATTTTCTTAACAACACCGTTCCTGTTCTCCCTTTGAAGAATGACAACCGCAACACCGGTCAATGTTATAATTATACCAAGAATTGCCCATATCGACAAAATTTCCTTCAAAAAGATAAACGCAAGAAATGCGGCAATTGCTGGAGCAAGAGCCATTATCAACATGCTTATCCGGGCTCCTATTTTTTGGAACGCAAGCATTAAGAACGTATCGCCCAACGTCAAACCAAGCACTCCGCTTATTATCAAATTTAAATATTGGGAAGAAGTTAAATTCATATCCAACCCGAATAAAAAAACCGTAACGCCTAAAAAGAGTGCCGCTAGAATTAATCTAACTAAGTTTGTTACAATAGCATCAATTTTCTTTGTGACTTCAGTGAAAATTATTGAGGTAGCAGACCAAATAATTGCCGTTGCAAGTGCGGCAAATTCTCCAAGAAAGGGCATATAAATTAACCATTAATATTATTCGAAATTCTTTAATTGAAAAAACAACCGGGTACTAAATTAAAGCCGAACCACCTTTCCAAATTTAGCTATTTCCATTCAATTATTTATTTGGATTTATAACATATTGCATTTTCGTCGGGAGGCCATTTCTATTCCCAATTGACATAATAGAAAGGTTTTTGCACTCCCTTAAAATGTTCATTTTATCTTTAACCAGATTTTCTATTCTATTTGACCTCCTTAATTCATTTTTCATTTTAAAAATGACTCATTATAAAGCAGACATCTCGATACAAGTCATTCCATACGATCCGGCTAAGGAGAAATCAGAAATAGACTCAATTTGCATATGGCATTATAATTGCCTTATTGCGAGGGGAGAAGACAAATAAACGGAAGAACTAAAATGGCAATTCAATACGCTGATTTTCTTTCCGCCTCGAATATTTATAATGAAGTGATGAAAGAAATTGGACAAAACAAAAAGTTCGAAGAACTTCCAAACCGGAATATCTACAACAGGATTTTAAAAAATTGCAATAAATTGATCTTACAAAGATTCTCCGACTTTGGGAAGCAGGAAATAATAAGATATTACATCGAGAAAATATTACTGCCAATTTATAAAAACAATCGCAAGAAACAGAAGAAGTTCAGCGCTTTGTCGAATTCATAATTGACAAAAAAGTTGAATCTGATTTTTTAGTAAAATTTAAATTCTACCGGGTTTAAAATTGAACCCGGTTTTTTATTGCCTCATAATATGGACAATTATTGGCATTGACTTTGAGAAGTAAATTCTTCATGTTCGCAATAACAGGGTCGGGCAAGAGGAAATAAACCATTTTTATATAATCCATGTCCAAATTTAAATTATTTTCTAAATATTCCCGGAGTTTAAAAATGAAAAAACTACTATCACTCTTCATTATTTTGATGATGTTCGGCTGTTCGGCGGATGACGGGACATCATCGAACAATAATAATGAACCCAACAACATTCTAACCGGCACATGGATTTATACTTATTCCATCACAACGCAGCGAAACGATACATTTGAATTAAATGCCGCCGGGGGTGTAATGACCGGTTACTTCAATAATTCTCATTACGGCGATTACCTTACTCTCTACGGTACATACGATGAAACCACAATGGGATTTACTTCCATCAATTACGACGAAAATATTAAATACAACCTTGATGCTACTTATACTAATAACAGCATGACAGGAACAATGCAAGTACTTGCGTTATCCGGTGAGCTTCAAAGAGAAGTTCCTTTTACTGCGGTAAAACAATAGAATTGTCTTAGGGTAAAAAGAAAACTCCGTATGAGTAAACTCATACGGAGTTTTTTTATAGTGTAAAATACATTTTGTATTCGAACGGATGCGGCATTGTACCGATGGATTTGATATCTTCTTCCTTGGTTTTAACCCATTGGGCAATTAATTCATCACTGAAAATTCCCCCCTGTTTTAAGAAGTCGTTATCAGCAGCCAATGCATCCAAAGATTCGGCAAGATTTCTAGGCAAGAAATGGATTTGATCTTTCATCGATTCATCGAGAATGTTCTTATCGAACGGACCGTATCCTTCTTTAACCGGGTCTATTTTATTAATGTATCCGTCGATACCTGCTAGTAACATTGCGGCCATACACAAGTAAGGATTAGCCGTTGCGTCCGGAGGTCTGTACTCGAAACGTGTTTCATCCGGATTAGAGATATATTTCGGAATTCTAATTGCGGATGCTCTGTTCCCTTGCCCGTATGTTAGTGCAACCGGTGCTTCGAATCCGGGAACCAATCTCTTGTAAGAATTAGTACTTGGATTTGTGAAAGCAGCTAGTGCCGGGGCATGTTTCAACATACCACCTATAAAATATCTTCCTACTTCATTAATATTACCGTATTCTCCTTTTTTGTAGAATGCATTTTTGCCATTTTTCGTAAGGTACATATGAAAGTGCATTCCGTTGCCGGCCTGTTGATACATAGGCTTAGGCATAAAAGTAAGATACAAACCTTTTTCGCGCGCAAGGTTGAAAAGGATATATTTTGTTGTTACGATGTTATCTGCAGATGTAAGGAGGTCTGCAAAGTATGTTTCAATTTCCTGCTGTCCTCTTTCACCTACTTCGTGATGATGATATTTTACATCGATGCCAAGGCTTTTCATAACCTTACATGCTTCATCACGAAAATCATCATATAAATCAAAAGGATTGGCGGCGTGATAAGCTTTCTTATAAAATTCTTCCGCATGCTCTACACGGTAGAAAGAACTGGCGGTGCGGGTATCATATTCTACATCGGAGAAGATATAGAATTCATATTCGGGTCCCCAAAGTGATTTATCGATACCGGTAGTTTTCTTAAGCAAAGTTTCTGCTTGTTTCGCAATAAGTCGGGCATCCTGGTTATAAGGGGAACGGTTTGCATCGGTAAGTAAAATATGCGTATAAAAACTTAAAGTAGGTGCTTCCCTAAACGGATCGATCGTAGCAGTACCCAGATCGGGTACCAAAATCATATCGCTATTTTCAACTTTCCTAAAGCCGTAGCTTGAGCCGTCGAATCCGACTCCTTCGGCCATTAACTTTTTCATGATATTCGGGTAGACGGGTAAAGAAATGTGATGAAGTCTACCGGTAAGATCGATAGCTTTTAAATCGATCATTTCAACTTGATGTTTCTTAATAAGATTGTTCACTTTCTGGAGATTGTTTTCCGGCATTACTACCCCGTAAATTATTAACAAATATTAGACAAAAAAGCGCCTGCAAAAGGCGCTTAGAATAACTATATATATTGCATTAATCATTATGCTTTAAAATTCAATGCCGCCAAACCGGGGAAAATTCCGATTGTGTCAAGCTCTTCTTCAATTCTGAGTAATTGATTGTATTTTGCAATTCTGTCAGTTCTGCTAGCAGAGCCTGTTTTGATTTGACCGGCGTTGGTTGCAACTGCAATATCTGCAATTGTGGTATCTTCAGTTTCGCCTGAGCGATGACTAATTACGGTTGTGTAACCGGCTCTTTTTGCCATTTCAATTGCTTCCAAAGTTTCGGTCAAGGTTCCAATCTGGTTAACTTTGATAAGAATAGAATTTGCAGATCCTTCTTCAATTCCTTTTCTCAATCTTTCCGTATTTGTAACAAAAAGGTCATCACCAACAAGCTGTATTCTCCTGCCTAATTTTTCGTTAAGCAATTTCCAGCCGGCCCAATCATCTTCTGCCAGACCATCTTCAATGGATACAATAGGATATTGGTTAGCCCAGTTTACCCAGAAATCTACCATTTGGTCTGAAGAAATTTCAGATTTATCCGATTTGAAGAATTGATAAACGCCTTTATCTTTGATGAACATTTCGCTTGTAGCAGGATCTAAAGCAATCGAAATTTCAGCTCCCGGTTTGTATCCTGCTTTTTGTATCGCTTCAAGAACAAGCTCTATTGCTTCATCGTTTGATTTCAAATGAGGAGCAAATCCGCCTTCATCCCCAACAGCCGTGTTATAACATTTGGCTTTCAAAACACTTTTTAATGAATGAAAAGTTTCGGTACCCATGCGCAATGATTCCGCAAATGTTGAAGCTCCGTGAGGAACGATCATGAATTCTTGGAAGTCTACATTATTATCGGCATGACTGCCGCCGTTTATTATATTCATCATAGGAACGGGTAATGTTCTTGCGTTAACTCCGCCGATGTAATTGTAAAGAGGCATTTCGAAAGCCTCTGCAGAAGCTTTTGCGCATGCGAGCGATACACCTAAAATAGCGTTTGCACCAAGAGCAGATTTATTCGGCGTACCGTCTAGGTCAATTAGAAAATTGTCAATGCCTACTTGATCGGAGGCATCAAAATCGATTAAGTTTTCCGCAATTTTTTCATTTACATTTTCAACAGCTTTTAGAACGCCTTTGCCTAAGTAACGCTCTTTATCACCGTCTCTCAATTCAACTGCTTCATGTTCACCTGTTGACGCGCCGCTTGGTACTGCGGCTCTTCCCATTACACCTGATTCTAATATTACATCTACCTCTACAGTCGGATTTCCTCTCGAGTCAAGTATTTCTCTTGCTACGATATCTACAATAGTCGTCATTTTCTACTCCGTCATATTATTGATTATTCAATTGGAAAAATTATTAAAAAAGAGATGCAAATACAATTTAAGCTGTACGGAATGTAAGGAATATTTGATAACGATTTTAAAGCGCACTTTGGTAATTATTTACAAATTGGAAAGTCTCATTTGAATTTTTATATTTGCCATGCAGTTTTTAATGACATACCCCGGTAGCTCAGTGGATAGAGCGACGGTTTCCTAAACCGCAGGTCGGAGGTTCAATTCCTCTCCGGGGTACAAGTTTCATTTCGAACTATAATAGACTTTCTATGTACTTTGTTTATGTACTAAAAAGTATATCCCACGCAAGGACCTATGTCGGATTCACGAATGATATTGATCGAAGATTGAAAGAACACAATTCCGGCAAATCAAAGTTTTCTAGCAAATTCACTCCATGGGAGATTATCCACACAGAGGAATTTGAACTCAAAAGTGAAGCAATCAAGCGAGAGAAATATCTTAAATCTGCAGCAGGAAGACGATATCTGAAAACAATTCTTGAAAATTGATGCCCCGTAGCCCTGCCTACCGGCAGGCAGGTCAGTGGATACCTGCCCGACTCTTGTCGGTCGAGGCGGGGAGCGACGGTTTCCTAAACCGCAAGTCGGAGATTCTCCCGAAGGGACTCCTATGGAGAATTCCTCTAAGGGGTACTGCTTACTTAAAAGATTTCAAAATACCTATGTGGGTGGGATCTAAGACTTTCCCGGAAAAATTTGTCTATCACTCCCCTGTTGGGAGTTGGAAACAAAACTTACTCCCGTTACCCAATATACTTTCTACCCAAATCTTCCCATTATTCTTATCGATAAATTCTTTACAGAGAATTAGTCCTAGTCCAGAACCTTTATTCTGAGTAGTCTTTCCTATTTTTTTATGGGGTATATCTAATCGGAAAAGACTATTTACGTCATCCTCGCTTAAGCCAAGTCCTGTATCTGTAATTGAAACATTAACATTCTTTTCGTCGACTTGAGATGAGATTGTTGCTTCTCCATTTTCTTTATTGAATTTAATAGCATTGCTTAAAAGGTTTCTTAAAACAGAAGAGATTGTATTTTTATCGGCATAAATTGCCGTCTGCTCAGGGATACTTATATTTATTTTTACCCCCTTTTGCTTAGCAACCGGTTCTAAAACGCAGATTGCTTCATCAACCAATTCCTTGAGGTCCAATTTCTCTGGCATAATTTCTATTTCACCTCTTTGCGAACTCGACCATTGAAGTAAGTTCTCCATTAACCCGAAAGATTTTTGGGCCGACTCTCTAATATCCTTAATAAATCCTTTTCTTGTTTCTTCATCAAAATCGTCGTAATCATCCGAAAGCATTTCGGTAAAACCGAGCATAGTAACAAAAGGACTTTTCAAATCGTGTGATATAATAGAAAAGAATTTATCTTTTGTTGCATTGGCTTCGCGTAATTTTTGTTCCGATTTTATCAATGCCCGTTCGGCTGCTCTTTTTTCACTTATGTCGTTAATTACTCCTATTATTCCGGCCACCGACCCATCAAGGTTTTTAAATATCGATTTGCTCACCAGAATATCTTTGGTTTTACCTAAAGATGATTGAAATTGGATTTCATAACTAATAAGACCGTTGCTTTTAAGCAATTCTGCATCTTTTTCTTTTTCATATTCAGCGACTTCATTCGATAAAACATTAAAAATTGATTTCCCTTTCAGAGCATCAATTTTTCGCCCGATGAATTTTTCATAAGAATGGTTGCAGCCGAGATAATTTCCTTCCGAATCTACGTAATAGACCGGATTGGGAATATTATTTATCATTGTATTAAGAAATTCGAATTGAAGATTCGCGATATCGAATCCGGCAAACTGCATGACATTGTTAAGAAGGTTAGACATGTCTTCAGGAATTGCGGTTTCTTCATCATCAGGATTTCTATCTCCCTCTAATTCGGATATTTTCTTTTTTAGTGCTTCAATTTCTTTTATTAATTCCTCTTTAGATAAATCTTTGTCGCCCATTATTATTCCAAGATAGTTGATAGATTAATGTTCACCTTTTCTTGACTAGAAGATAATATACAATAAAATGGTTATTGAATAAAACAATAATTTATTAGTTTGACCGTCAACAAGACGTATTTTACCCTGCCCTGCATTTATTACTTGAGGTTCTATTTTAGAAGTTGATTAGGATGGGGGGATAACTCTACGGTTTGTACTTAGTCTTCCTTACCAAAGATTTCTCTAAAAACACCGGGGACCCATAGAGACAGGACCACGATCAACGTCAACATAGATATCAAAATCACTAACAAATTCATTTTCATTTACCTTTAACATTTAATAATAATTAAATCAGGATTGAACACCGGACAACATTAGAAGGCTAAAGTTCAGCGAGATATTTAATTCTTCGAAAAAGTACTTAGAAAATGTATATGATTCTGTGATATTAATCAATAGATAAATTCTGTCTCATAATCATACAGCGATTGATATATCTTTGGGAGGCACAAATCCTTCCTCCCAATGATTAAAAAGTGCGATTATAACTCGTATTGATTATTATTATTCGTAGATTTCATAGCTGTCGTTTCCAAGCATGAATCGTACGTTTCGCCCGAGGGATAAAAATTGTCCCGCTTCGAAGTTATTTGCAACCAGTTCAAAATATTTTTCAGATCCGAATTGAATTCTGATCGGCTTTGGTTTCTTTGATTTCTGCAATTTGGAATCAACCCAGAAGTTTCCGTTTTGATAGAACGCCCTGCCTTGAACATTCTTTACTTGTTGAGTCAGATTCGATTCATTATTTTCATCATCAATAAAGCCGAGTCTCTTTTCCCCTTGTCTTGTCTCAATAAGATTATCAGCGTAATTCAAGTTGCGCACTTCTTCACTTGCCTGCACGCTTAGAGCCCCAGACTTATCTTTTATATTCTTGTATTCCTTGGCAAGTTCTTCACTAATTTCGGGGCGTGCAGCAGCGGAACCTCTCATGGTTTGATGAGCTACGGGGAGTTCACTCCGTTGCGTGCGAATATCTTCATCTTCCAATATTAGATAGCTGGTGTAAGGTGTTATGATTCCATGTTCGCGGGCTAACCCGGTAATTTCATCAACCAGTTCTTTGCTTTCGCCGTGAAGACGAATTAAATCGAGCAGATGACCTATTCTGCGCGATGCCCATAGCGGCGGAATAAAATCAAGATTTTTATTACTGGAAACAAATTGCCTGTTGAAAACAAATATCTTCTCTTCACCATTTACTTTACCTGTTAATAGAATTCTACTTTTGCCGCTAATTTTATAACGTCCGAATAAAACAAGATTGGAGCCTTTGAAAAGATCGGGGAGATTCTTTGGGTAAATCTGATACTCGTCGGCATTCGATAATTCCAATTTCAGATCGGTTAGCAGCGGCGACTGAACTTTATCATAGAATTGTGAGATTTTAATTTCAATTTCTTCCGATGACAAAACATAAGTGCGCGTGGCACGTGTCTGTTCGGTAATCTTGTCGAGCAGATGTGTGTTAATTTCATCACCGATACCGAATGTAAAAATCCGCATCCCTTTTTTGTTGAATGATGAGATTCGGCTGACAAGTTTGTCTTCGTCGGTTTCGCCGATGGTCGGTTTGCCGTCTGTTATAAAAATTACCATGTGAGGGCGATTGGAATTCGATTCCTCATTAAGCGCCATCAGCAATGCTTCTTCAATGTTCGTACCCCCCACCGGTTTGAGCTTATTAATAAAATCATATGCTTTAGCCTTATTGCCGTCATCCGCTAATACTGTTTTTTTAAAAAGGCCGAATGCTTCAGTTGAAAATTTTATGATTTCAAATTTGTCGCCGTCATTAAGATTATCAACACAATATGTAAGTGCTTTCTTGGCATGTTTAAGTTTATCGCCTGCCATACTGCCGGAGACATCAAGTACAAATGTGATATCCTTCTCGATAATTTCTTTGTCGCCAAATTCAAGAGCCGGAGTCAAGCTCATATAGAAATAACCGTCTTCATTTTTATCTTTGTATGAAAGAAGAGAAAACCCAAGCTCCGCATCATCCGTGCTGAAGTAAAGTTTGAAATCGACATCAGGTTTTGAGTTTTTTTCTTCATAACCAACTATAGCATGATGCGCATCTTTTCTCACTATACGTGTTGCGTGAGTGGGGCAATAGATTGTTTTCAGTTTTCCGTCGTTTTTGATATCTACATTTATGCTCACATCTTTCAACGGTTTTGCCGAGAACTTTTCCGTGTTGAGAGGATAGACATATTCATACATTCCGAAGTCATTATCAATAACTTCCGTGTACGAAATGCTCACTTTTTTTTCACTTCGCGGTTCTATCGGGAATATTCTCACGCGGAACAAACCTTGCTCACTGTATTCGAGCAATGCTGGGTCTCTCATCTGCCGAACTATATCTTCATAAATTTTGCGGGCTTTATCTGCGTCCAGCAATTCTGCGGCGGTTTCTTTCCCGTCGATTACCATCGTAAAATTTTTGATCACCGCTCCTTTGGGAATCGGGAAAATGTAGTACCCCTCCAACCGTGAATGTGTAGGATTGAAGAAGGATTGAGCAATAGATGTTTCCGCAATCTGCCCGTTTATAGAAACATTCACCCTGTGATACATCACTTCAAGCGGGAAAGGATGACCTCCGGGATGCGGTTTGTGAATCACGATTAATCCATCCGCAAAAACCGAAACCGGCACCATCAGTAAAACGAACATTGCCGCTGCCATCCAAAACTTTTTTGAGATTAACTTTTTCATCTTCTTCTCACTTAATTGTCAAAAGTGAAATTTTTCTTTCTAGCCTGTTCCTGTACGGCTTTTATCAACGCAGCGTCGAATGTATCCCCACCGTTTTCCAATGCTTTTTCTGCAATGTATTTTCTTCGTGCTTCGTTCAAATTATTTATCTCCTTTTGAATCTCAGTTCTCTTTTTGCTCATCGTTTCTACATATTTCTTACGTTCGGCCGAGTTCATCTCTTTCATCTCTTCAGGTAATGCTTCTTCTTCAATCGCATCCAGATCAACTGCACCTTCCTTTTGGGCATCCACCAAATCCCATGATTCGTTTTTATATTGGCCTGATGCTTTTGCAACAGAACGCTGCGCCATTACTGCAGCAGCCAGCCCCATTGAATTATTATCTTGGACTTCCTGCATCTCTTTCCCTTTTTTACCAGCCGATCCGTAAGCAATGTAAGTCTTGTTTAATTCCATACCGAGTCTTATAAGTTCTTCATCTTGCGGTGCGTCTACGTGAACAATTTGTTTATCCTGATCGATGTTCATATATTTTCCGTCGGCGATTTCCGCCCCCTCTTTCCAGCCTGTATCTCTACCTTCGTTATAGTTACCGCAGAAAATCGTGTTTACGATTATCCCTTTTTTTATAGCCGCCTTGCAAGCTTCGCGATAATCAACATCCCCTTGTGAGAAGGGTTCGTTACCGGCGATTACGATGATCTTTAAATCATCATTGCTCCGGCTCCACTTCAAACCTTCAAGAGCTGTGTTGATTACTTTACCGCAATATTCACTCCCTCCATAAGTCGTAACCTTAAATAATTCATCCGATATTCTGTCGAGGTCTGTTGTTAAAGGAGCAATCATCCTAAGATAACCTTCATCTGCCGGGATACTGTCTTTACCGTATTCATAGAGAGCGACATTTAAGTCGATTGCTTCGCCGGCTTTTTGGGATCGTGCAAGTTCGTTCACGATTTTCCACAATTGCGTTTTAGCCTGATCGATCAAACCGTCCATGCTGTTGCTGGTGTCTAGTAATATTGCTAACTGCACCAAGTTCTTTCCGCTGTTTGCAAAAGTATTTGCCTGAAACAACAGAAGAGAAAAAAGAATAGCTGCTATAGTTATTAAATTTTTCACCTTGCCTCCCGATGTTGTTGGCTGTTCCGTTATTTTGAATCTTACCCTTGAACATCCCCTATTTGGAATTGTTTCAAAGTTCCCGTAATCCAGCGCACAAGTCTCTGCTAAAGATTCTCAATTCGAGATATTTCCGCTATTTATTTTACATTAGTCTTTTATGTTTATTTTTTATTTACATATCAATTGTTATATTGAAGCAATCAACTCTTGCACCACACAGATTTTCTATAAATGGGAGTGAAAAATGAATAAGGTACATAATTTATTATATGCACTAATTGCTTTTATTTTAGTTAGCTGCGGACCTTCGAATGTGGTAAAAATATCAGACTTTTCACCAGCTGGTGAAGTTGACAATCTCACAACATTTACAATAGAATTTTCCGAGGACCTTGCCCCGGGAGATATACAGAATCAGTGGCTGTCGGATGAGTTTGTTGAATTCGAACCGAAGATAGAAGGTAAGTTCAAATGGATATCAGGCAACACATTAATCTTCTCCCCCGACTATCCGCTGGAACCGATACAACATTATTCGGCAAAAGTAACGAACAAAGTATTGTTTGATACTCCTTATTCATCCGATTTTGATGTTTATGATTTTCATACTCCTGATTTTGATATTTACAAAGCGGAATTTTTCTGGACGCAAATTCCCAACCGGGCGCATCGTGTAAGCATACAAGCCAACATTTTTAGTAATTATCCCGTCTCTCCAGATATGCTGAAGCAGTATTTGGAAATCGAAATTGACGGGAAAGTTATTTCCGATTATCAGATTATTTCCGATAAACCGGCGATAACAATTGCAATTAATTTGGGTGAAATTGAACAGACCGACGAAGAACAGGATCTGACAATTAGAATTAAGCAGGGGCTGGAGTCGGTGATTAGTAAAAAACCTATGGAAGATAAGCGCGAGTTTGAATATGAACTCCCCCCTATCACACAATTGGCGGTTACGGGTGTTTCGTCGGGATTCGACGGCAGCAGCGGATGGATTGAAATCTCAACCACTCAACCGGTAGATGATAAAAAACTAAATGATTACGTGACAATCAAACCGACGCGTAAAATAAATTTCTTTGTGAGCGGCAACAGGTTTAGAATTGAAGGAGCACTCGATAACCTGCAATCTGTTGAACTAAAAATTTCAAAAGGCCTCCCCGGTTTGTACGGCGGCGAACTTCAGTTCGATTTTGAACAGGTAATATCCCTTGTGAATTTGAAACCGACAATAAATTTTACGGATAAGAAAGGTAAGTATTTAATGCTTGGGGGAAAACAGAATCTTGGTGTAAACGCTGTGAATATTCCCGAAGTAGATATAGAAGTTTCTCAAGTCTTTAAAAACAATCTTATACATTTTCTAAACCGTTACAGTTATTACTACGATTACGATTATTACGATGACTACAATCCATACTACCAGGCAGATAATTACGGAAGAGTGCTTTACACCGAAACAATAAAACTCGATTATTATGCAAACTGGCTGAATAATTTTACAATCAGTATGGATAACGCGCTGGGGCAGAAATACAAAGGCATCTACCTCGTAAGCGCCCGCTCTGCAGAAGACAGATGGATAAGTGATTCGAAAATGATTTCACTCTCCGATCTTGGGATAATCACCAAAGTATCTCATAATGAAATCATAGTATTTGTAAACTCAATATCGGGGGCGGAACCGGTTGAAGGAGTCGCAGTTGATATCATTTCCACCAACAACCAGACAGTCCTTAGCGGCACAACAGGGAATGACGGAGCGATTCATTTTAAAGATATTCAGCAGACAATTGAAGGTTTCAAACCGAGAATTGTTGTTGCGGAAAAAGGAGAAGATTTTAATTATATCGACCTGTTTGAAACAAATATAGAAACATCGCGCTTCGATGTCGGCGGAATAACCGAATACTCCCCCGATTACAACGCTTTCATATACAGTGAAAGAAATTTATACCGCCCGGGAGAAACAATAAATCTTTCTGCTATAATAAGAAACGATAAAATTAGAAGGGTAAACGACCTGCCGGTAATAGTAAAAATTATTTCCCCAACCGGGAAGATATTCGATGAGTTTAAGAAATCTTTGAACAAAGAAGGTTCGTTCGAACTATCATTTGCGGTGCCGGACTTTGCACAAACCGGCGAATATGTTGCGGAAGTCTATTCCGGTAGCACTAAGCTTATCGGCGCTTACAGGTTCAGCGTTGAAGATTTCGTACCGGATAAAATTAGAGTTACACTTAAGAATGATAAACAGAAAGCTTATCCCGGCGAAACTGTACCGATTGGAATCGAAGCCGAATTTCTATTCGGCGCTAAAGCAAGTGGATTGAAATATGAAGTCAATATGGATATGCGCCACCGTCCATACAAAAGCACCGGCTTTCCGCAATTCGATTTCTCCAATTCCTCGATTGTAAACAGCAGTATGGACAACTATTCACTCGACGGCTCATTAAATGAAAACGGCAAAGCTACCGTAAATTATATTATCCCCTACGGCATTACAAGCAGCGGCATCGCGACCGGATATGCATACGTAAGCGTCTTCGACCTTACCGGAAGAACGGTTAACAGAGTGGCTGCATTCGACATTTATCCTAAAAAATATTTTATCGGCATAAACTCGCCCGGATATTATTTCGGCACAAACCAAAATCTCACTTTTCAACTTGTAGCTGTAAATGAAAATGATAAGCCGATGAATAATTTTTTGTCCGATGTTTCTCTTGTGAGATACGAATGGAAAACCGTACTGAAAAAAGATTATAACGATAGATATTATTATTCATCCGAGAAAAAAGAGATTGTAGAATGGGAAAGAGAATTCGATTTATCAGGCGGAGCTAAAAATTTCACATTCTCTGTTCAGCATTCCGGTGAATACGAATTGCATGTAGCTAAAAAAGGAGATGAAAATTATGTTAAGAAAAAATTCTACGCTTACGGCTGGGGCGTTGCCGGTTCGTCTTTTGAAGTAGACAAAGAAGGAAGAGTCGACATCGTGTTCGACAAAGAACTCTACGAACCGGGGGATAATGCAAAGATTTTATTCATGGCTCCCTTCACGGGCAAACTTCTTGTTACTGTTGAACGGAACGGAATTTATAATTATCAATATATCAATATGGGTGATAAATCGGCGCAGCTTACATTACCCGTTACAAATGACTTTATGCCCAACGCTTACGTTACCGCCACCTTGTTCAAAAAACATAATCAGGATAACACGACACCTTTTTTAGTAGGGCATGGTTTTGCATCGATGAAGGTGGAAAAGAAAAATAACAAACTCCCGGTAGCAATTAAAGCTCCGAAAAATATTAAACCGAATACAACACATGAGATATCAATCGAAACTCTTCCCGAAGCGGAAATATTCGTTACATTGGCCGCGGTGGATGAAGGAATTCTTCAGATTAAAAATTTTGCTACTCCCGACCCGTACGGCTTTATGTACGCTAAACGTTCGCTAAAAGTTGAGAGTTATGATTTATACAAATTGCTCTTACCGGAAATCGTATCATCATCAACCGGGGGGGATGCTTTGGCGATGGAATTGAAGAAACGCACAAACCCTATTACAACCAAACGTTTTAAACTCCTGTCGTTTTGGAGCGGGATACGCAAAACCAACAGTAACGGTGAAGTAAAAGTAAAATTGAATATACCGCAATTCAACGGCGATGTGAGATTAATGGCTGTAGCATACTCCGGAAGCAGATTCGGTAATGCCGAATTCAATATGAAGGTAGCCGATAACTTGATTATAGAACCTGAAATTCCGCGCTTCCTGTCGCAAAATGATTCCCTCATCTCTAATGTTACTGTGATCAACACAACATCATCCGAAGGGAAAGTTAATTTGAAACTGAGAGTAGAAGGTCCGTTAAAAGTAACATCTAGCAATGAAAAAAGTATAACCGTCAACGCTAACTCAACGGCACAAGTATCGTTCGCGATAAAATCTTCCTCTCAGATAGGCAAAGGAAAAATTATTTTTGAAACATCGGGCATCGCAAAAGTTAAGGAAGAGATTGAAATCGGTGTACGTCCCGTTTCTCCTCTTATTGCCGAAGCGGGAAGCGGTGTGATAAAAGCTGGTGAAGAAAAAGAAATAAAAATTTCCGGCGGATTCTTGAAAGGGACTCAAAATTCAACATTGATAATAAGTAAGTTCCCTGCGATCAAGTTTGTTAAGCACCTCAAATATTTAGTTGGTTATCCTTACGGATGTATCGAGCAGACGGTTTCAAAAGTATTCCCGCAATTGTATTTCGGGGAGATAGCGAAACTTGCTGCACCTGAATTATTCAGAACAACAAACCCGGCATATTTTGTGAAAGAGGGGATTAAAAAAATCGAATCGATGCAGTTATGGGACGGCTCTCTTGCTTACTGGCAGGGAGGCGAATACACAAGCTGGTGGGGTTCCGTATATGCTGCCCATTTCCTAATTGAAGCAAAGAAAGCAGGATTCGCTGTATCCGAAAGTGTACTCGTGCAATTACTGAAATATATTGAAAAAGAAGCCAAGGAAAGGAAGACTTATGATTATGTGACTTATCAGGGTAACAGGCGTTCTGTTAAAAAAATCGCCGCCAAAGAAATTCTTTATTCACTTTACGTGTTGGCACTTGCGGGACAAGGTGATATTGCCACGATGAATTATTACCAGGCAAAACCTCATCTCCTTACCGGGGATACAAAATATCTTCTGGCCGGCGCTTACGCTTTGATGGGAAAATGGAATTCATATCATACAACGATTCCGCAGGGATACGATCCTGAAGTTACCGATACACAAACTGGCGGTTGTTTCGATTCGGAGATACGCGCTAACGCGATAATGTTGAATGTACTTCTCGAGGTTGATCCTACCAACACAATGATTCCTCTCATCACTAAACATCTGGCGCAGAAAGCGGAAAGGATTTATTCGACCCAGGAAAGGTCTTTCGTCTTTTTAGGTTTGGGTAAAGCGGCTAAGAGAAACGCGGAATCGAATATGAAAGTAGATATATTGATCGACGGAAAGGTTGCCGCAACCACCGATAACCGTGACCTTACATTCGACGCAAAAGAACTAAACACGGGTAAAGTTTCAATCAAAGCTCAAGGTAGCGGAGAAACTTATTTCTTCTGGAACACAGAAGGAATTAAAGTTAACGAGAAAGTGAAAGAAACGGATAACTATATGAAAGTAAGGAGGACATATTATGACTATAGAACTGGCGCGGAACTTGGCACTTCGTTCAAGCAGGGACAATTGATTGTATGTAAAATCTCACTTACCGGATACGACCGCTCTGCCGATAATGTTGTAATTTCGGATTTGATACCGGCAGGTTTCGAGATTGAAAACCCGCGCATCTCCGAAATTTCGGAGTTATCGGACAGGTACCTGGGGAACATGAATACAGATTATCTCGATGTGCGCGATGACAGGCTGCTGTTGTTTACTAATCTCAGCGCAAACATAACAAAATATTATTACTATATGCTTCGTGTAGTTAACAAGGGAACGTTCCAACTCCCGGTTATTGGTGCCGAAGCAATGTATAATAGGGAATTCAATTCCTACAACGGTGCAGGAATTATTAAAGTAAATGAATAAGATTGTGCATCATTCCGGGCAAGTTTACCGATAGGCTTAACTTGTCCCGGAATCTATTTAACAAGTAATAATATTTACGTTTTTCAAAGTGTAACGAAAATAAAAATCCATGCCCGATAAATTGAAGCAATACATAAAATCAAAATACTTTGTTGCGGCTATTTCATTAATCGCTTTTATACTTTTACTTGATATCACATTCCCTCTTCCTTTAATGAAACCTTATTCCAAAATCATTTTGGCACAAGACGGTACATTGTTAACGGCAAATTTAGCACGCGATGAAAAGTGGCGGCTCCCTGCATTTCTGGCTGAAGTCTCTCCCGAATTGCTCACGGCGATAATTTCAAAAGAGGACAAATGGTTTTACTGGCATCCGGGAATTAACTTGTTTGCAGTTGCCCGCGCCTTTTACTCAAATATAACCGGCGGTAAAGTTGTATCGGGTGCTTCAACAATTACAATGCAGGTAGCGCGGATGCTTGAGCCTGCAGAAAGAACTTACGCGAATAAATTTCTGGAAATACTGCGTGCTATTCAAATAGAATTCCACTACTCGAAGAAAGAAATTTTGGAAATGTACTTGAACATGCTCCCTTACGGAGGAAATATTGAAGGAGTCAAATCAGCCGCATATATTTATTTCAACCGCCCCCCCGGTAAATTAAGTCTTGCACAATCAATTATGCTTGCAATAATTCCAAATGATCCCAACTCACTGCGGCTAGACAGAATAACAGAAGATGCAATAACAAAACGAAATTACTGGATAAATAAATTCAGCAAAGAAGAAATTTTTTCATCGCAAAATTTGGCGGCCGCACTGGAAGAACCGCTAGAATCGAACAGGTTCGCAATGCCGTCGCTTGCACCTCACTTTACGAAATATGTTGCCGATAATTTTAACGGCGATGTTATTCATTCAACTCTAGATTTATCCGCGCAGGCAAAAGGGGAGAAACTACTTCTCAATCATATAAGGCGTGTTAATTCGAAAGGTGTATCGAACGGAGCGGTAATAGTTATCGACAACAAAAACTCAAACGTGATTGCTTACTGCGGCTCTGCCGATTTTTATAATGATCAAATATCCGGACAAGTAAACGGCATTACCGCTGTAAGATCCCCCGGCTCAACGCTAAAACCGGCATTGTTTGCCCTGGCTTTCGACCTCGGTATCTTAACTCCCAAAATGAAATTGCTCGACATCCCGACGGATTTGGGAGGCTACGAGCCCGAAAATTATGATCAGATTTTTCACGGTGCAGTTACTGCTGAATTTGCATTGATCAATTCACTAAACGTTCCCGCAGTTAGACTTCTTCAAAGAGTCGGCTTCGAACAATTTATCCGTCGGTTAACAACCGGCGGTTTTCAAACGATTGCAGATCATCGTGATCAACTAGGACTTTCAGTTATACTCGGCGGCTGCGGCGTAAAGTTGAACGAGCTTGCACGATTTTATACTACTTTCGCTCGCAGAGGAAAATTACACCAGCTAAAATATATTGTTAATGAGACTAAGGATAATGACGGAATTGATGTATCGACTCCGGCTTCATCTTTTTTGATAGCAAATATTTTATCCAACAATGAAAGACCGGACTTTCCAAACATACTTCTTCAATCTACAAAACTTCCGAAGATAGCCTGGAAAACAGGAACATCGTACGGCAAGAGGGACGCTTGGGCAATTGGGTTCAGCCCCCGTTACACTATCGGTGTATGGATGGGAAACTTCGACGGTAAGGGTTCTCCCCATCTGTCTGGCGCAGAGATGGCGGTACCTCTGTTATTCGATCTATTCAACGCTATCGATTACGGGGCAGAGCAGGAATGGTTTGGGCCTTCATACGAATATAATGTGCTGCAGAGGGATGTATGCGCCGAATCGGGATTAATTCCATCCGGAGATTGCAGGACGATTACCACCGATTATTATATCGAGAATGTATCACACAACGAAACTTGTAAGCAAGTAAGAACCACTTATGTAAACGAAGAAGAAGCCATAGAATATTGTGCCGAATGTTTGCCTGTCTCAGGTTATAAAAAAATTACTTACACAATTTATGATCCGGAATTAACTTTATGGTATATAAGGAACAATTACTCTATTAAACGCCCTCCGCCGCACAATGCAAAGTGCAGCGCGCGTTTTACGGGGGGCGGGCCAAAAATAATCTCCCCCTCGGCGGATTATGAATACCTGATTGAGTCGGGAACTGAAGAAGAAATACTGCTGCAAGCCGCATCAGGAGCTGATGTAAAGAATCATTACTGGTTTATTAACGACAAATTTTATAAAAAATCCTCCCCTGCAGATAAAATATTTTTCAAACCAAGAAAAGGGATTGTAAAAATTTCGTGCATGGATGATAAAGGGAGGGAAAATGCAGTCAGTATCAACGTAAAAATTTATTAAGAATATTAATTGATTTGACTAACTTTTTCTTTTGCCAAATCGTGATTGAACACTCTTTCTACACCGTCGATAGCTGTTTTGATAATCGGCAATGTACCGTTGGGATTATTATGCACCGATATTTTCACATGACACTTGGGGCAGTATATTTCCCAAAGACCTTTTCTTATCTCCCTTTTTACCAATTTTTGATTGAGACATTCATAGTGGAAGAGTATAATATCTTTGAATGAAAAGACTCTGTTCTGCTCAATTTTTTTTGCGGCCAATGTAAATCTTTGGCTCATCTCATCACTCTCATTGAATTGAGAATATAATTATCAATTACTCTTTATTTAACTCACCAGGATCAAGCCCATGTTCTTTGAACAGGTTATCATATTTATTCTGAACATCGGTTTTAAGTTTCTGGAGATCATTTAAGAAGCTGTTTAAGTTAATATCTCCTCCGAACCGAAAGTAGAAATCGCCAAGTTCATCGAGATATTTAATAGTCATCTTAGAAATAACATCGAATGAAAGGCTTGAGTCGATACCCAGCCGGTTTAATTCATCCATTTCTTCAGGGCGAAGAATTTCTTCTTCATCAAGTTTGGAATAGTTGTCAATTTCCGACTGCAGGTTTTGATGTGTAACCCAAATTTTCGATAGCCTGAAAAGGGATGCCAGAATCGATTTGATCTTTTCTTCCCTTGCGAGCTTTATCTTATCAATTTCTTTTTCTCTCTTCAACAGTTCATTCGATCCGATTTCCAAATTATTGAGCATTGTTTCCAAATCAATTTTCAGAACTTCTTTATCTATCATTGCTTTGAATTTTGCCTGGATATTTTGATTGAAAGCAATATCGCAATCGCTGTGAATATCGTGTTCACGCAGAAGATCAATAATCTCATCCATGCGCTCGGGGTATCTCCTGTTAAGAAATTCTTCAGTGTAAACAAAATCTTTAGCACACTCATCCGGGTTATCTACCAAACTTACCAGGTATGATTTTAGTCTGAGCAAAATGAAATAAATTTTAATTTTTTCCGGTTCCATAGCAATATTGATTAATGTGAAAAAAGTGCGCGGCATTATTATTTTAATACCGCGCTAACTATTTTTATTGAATATACAATATTTTATGATATTTATCATTCCAGCCGGCAATCAAATCATACAATTCGGAATATTGAGCTGCTTCAACCTTTGCATTTTTGATGTTTATCTTTTTTGCAACTTTTAATTCATTCCCTTCCAGGGCAACGGTGCTGTTTACTTCACCGACACTATTGCTTATGTTAATCACAGCCGGAGTAACCGCCGGTAAATAATTATCAGGCAATGTAATTGTATAATTATATTCTTCCGAAAAATCTACCGGGAGAAAAACAGGTGTTGTTCGCTTCGATTTATTCATCGGGATATGAAGATCATTCACTCCCCCTTTGAATTGCGGCAGGGATAATTCCCATATTCCTGTAGTTTCATTCTTTGTGCAGGTCATTGTCATGTCGGCAGACGACTTAAAATTATTTATCTTCGCATCAAAATTATTTTCTTCGGGGAATACGAGAGTTGCCCCGGATGATTTAAATGACTTTACGATGCTGGCCGTCAATTTTTTTGAACAACGGTTGTTGTTGAAATACCCGTTTATATCAAAGTTTAATTTACCCGATAAACTTCCTTCACCGTTAAGAGTAAACTCGCCTTTAAGATTGATTGAATTTTGGTTAAGCAATCCTGTTGTAAATGCTTTTACTAATGCATCTTTATCCAAGACCGCAAAATATTTCCCAATCATAAAAGAAGGATAAAAATTATCTTGCGAATGATCGGGATCCAAAAACAAATTTTCACCATTCGGCAGTAGTCCCTCGCACATTACCGCAGTGTTTTCAAACTGGCACAGCAAAGACAAATCTTCTTTCACAATTGAAGATTTAGAAACCAATACAGGCTCTGCTTTAATATCGATGCTCTTTAACATTGCAGCGAGAAGAATTGCTTTGTCCAATTTCGATCCGGCATTTCTGGTGAAAACATCCGCAGCTTTGATTGGCTTGTAACCGGTATAAATTAAATCACCGTTCATGCTTCCTATTAATGAGTGGATGTATTCATGTATTGCGAAAGCTTTACATAATTTTGATTCCTTATCTTTTGTGATTTCTTTTACCGTTTCTATTGCACTTGCAGGAAGTAGGTAATGTGAACTAGCATCTCTTAGAATATAATCGACAACATTTTGGGCAGGTGTAGAGCCAAAATAAAGCGTAGGTACAAACTCTTCCATACTATGCTGCCCTTCCTCTACTTCAACGAGAGGAAGGTTTTCGAAATTCCATGTGTAAACATCGTAACCGGCTTCTTTTGTTTTGACCGGTTCGTACTCCCCGGTTGTAAGAAAATAATTTAAGGATTTATCTTTCGGTACTTTCACAATTACAATCATATTATCGATAGGCGCTCTGTCGCCTATGATCTGTTTACCTATCAAACCGGGATACATTCCTTTTTTGCTCACTATCGTATAAGCGAAATCTATCATACAGTCTTTTTCCAAACCGATATGCGTAACCACCATTTCACGCAGATTTAAATAAGGAGCGGCATTAGCAGCAAACCGAGGCAGCACTTCGTTGTATGCGTTGAAAGGTGATTCAAAAACTTTACCGTCCGCCATTGTTGTATTCGATTTTGTCACGGTAAGCTTCTGCAAGTCTGGATTATATATTATAAATGACTCGCCGTACTGTCTTGTGAATGCAAATGATGTGAAAAGTTTTATTTGATGCCCGTAATTATAAGTAACAGTACCGTCTGAGTTAAGTATATATTCATGCTGCATCTTAAAATAAACCGCATCTTCATTACCGATTTGACCGCTTAATAGGGAGATGCATGTCAGCATAAAAACAATCAACAAAATTTTTGCATTAAATATTTTATTCAACATTTTATCCTCCTATTTAGCAAGAATGATTGGTGAATTCATGAATTTAATTCTTTCCAATAATGCGGAACGATAATCTGGCCAATCTTCAGCTTCATAAATTCTCTTTTCCATAACATGAGTTGCTTTCACATGCAATTTATTTCCGGTCAATTTATATTCACCGTTGAAACTTGCCGCTTTTCCGCCAACATTTTTGAATTCGGGAATTTCCAATGCCTTGCTGAATGAAGGAAGTGTTATTGTCTCTTCAATCTCCACCAACTTGGAACAGCGTGTTCTAAAACCATATTGACGTTCTTCGATGTTGGTTGCGGTTCTCAATTCTCCGCTGTTGCCTCCGTCTCTGAAAGGATTGAATGCCAATAACGGTGTAAAAATTATATTCTCTTTAGTAACTGTAGCATAATCGGTAATTCTATATTTAACATAAATCGTCATCGGCTTGCTCAAGTCTGCCGGGTCATGAACTTTTTCTTCAAGGATTTCGGCTTTAAGTGATATTTCAGCCAATGTAGCCGGAATGAATTCTTCCCATCCTGATTTATACCCGCGTGCAAAAGCACGGCGGAGTCCAGAATCTGATTGCCCTTCGGCCTCGAGAGTGAATGAACCTTCTAAAGTACCGTCGGCTTTCAACTCCGATTCCCCTTTCAATTTCCAGTAATGATTTTCTGCAGGAGATACCGGCGTTGTCATTATATCGGCGCCGTTCGGAATTCCCATCAAATATTGCTGCTGCTGTTCGGCGCTTGACCACCATTCACGTACACCGGGCACCCAGGTCGGGTCCAGCAATATCCAATCACCGTTCGATAATTTGGCGATGGTAACGCTATGATTAAATTGATCGGCAGGTATTTTATCTATACGCGAACCGGCCATTGTCATTGCTGGATAAGATTCGAATCCGGCTGCACGAAGCATAGTAATCAACATGCCTGCTTTATCTTTACAAACACCGCACCGGTCGCGGAATGTCATTTCACCCGGATGGAGAGTGTAGCCTTCCCCTTCTCCCATTGAAATTCCCGAATACCTGATTTCATCTGCCGACCAATGAGTAAGAATATCTATCTTTTGCATTTCATCTGTAATGCCTTCCAGAAGCTCATCTACTTTCTTTTGCACATCCGGGGTAACATCAAAGCTTCCGAAGTCTTCATTCACTTTATGGAACCAGAGAGATTTTGCATACCAATCGGGGGAAGTTGACATTAATAATTTAGTCGCGATATCCGAATGGGCTACCATTCCAGGTTCGGTTTTAAGAGGTAAAATATTTTTCTTAGACCAGCAATAAAGAACTTTGTTGGGTACTGTTGGGAAATTATGCTGGAATGAAAATTTACTATCTTGTTTAGCATAGGGGTTAACCTGCACTGTCTCAACATTATTCTGCTGCGGCGGGAAATGAATGAATGACGTAAGTTCGCCGTTATAAACTTCGTACTGCAGAGGTTTGTCTTTCGGCATTGCTACCATGTAAACTTTTTCATTAACAGGCACATTCGACCAGAACTCAACAATATCATAATAGTGCCCTCTCATCGGGGGGATAAATTTATTGTCATCCTCATCGGTCAAGAGTGCATAAGTAAAACCTTTTCTAAAAATCAATGTTTCGATTGCGTCCCCGGGTTCAAGACGTCCGAATTCCACAGCCTTATCGCGCGCTCCCCAATAGATTGCGCGAGCAGGGGCAGGATAATCATAAATTTTTTGCGGGGCAATAACTTCAACTGTTCCGTTCTTACGGTAAATTTTCGCGATACGAATTTCGATATCAGCCGATAACGGATCATAGTTAAATGTAACAACACGATTTTCTGTTGCTCCTTCTGCTGTAAGAATTTTTGTAAGCTTGTGCATGAAGACATAACTTAACCCGGTTTCCTGCACGTCTACGCTAGTGCTGTCGTAAATAACAACAACGTTGGAATTTGGAAAATCATTTACATCCCCCCCCTTTTTGATCAACTTATAATTAAGATCAACAGTTTGTCCCCAAAGGGTTGAAATAATAAATAAAAACATTAAAGCCAAATTAGATCCAAAATAGAATAGTCTTTTCATAGACGCTTCCTCTAGATTATTGGTAATTTAAATTATTTTTTAATAGCAATATCGTACAGTTTTAGAGATAAAATCTGCCTGATCCTATCAAATAAGAAAAATTTGCTCTAATGATAATATAATTTTTCATCCTTTCCAAAATGCCTTTCTAAATTAAAGTGAAGCCAAGCATTATTTAACTAAAATCAACCCTAACAAATAATCTCATAAATAGAATTTCATTTTGTGAATAAAATCCATTTATATATTTTAATAGCTGATATGACTACAAAGGGAGGGATAAACATTCATTAGGGGATTCAATATAATAAAATTAGGATATATAATAAATTTAAGATTAAACTTACATGCGTCACAATTACTTAGAATAGTCCTTTTTTTTTAATTCTTTTTATTCCTTTTTTAATTATCTTCAATAGCATTAATACTCTTTTCAGTATAGGCTCTAATTAGTTTAGTATTGGAAAATACAATAAGCCTTTTTGTACATATATTATAAATATAACATCAACAATTTGGGAGAAGCTATGAGAAAAATTCTTACATTCATGAAATTCGGGTTAGTTTTAACTCTGTTTTTCTTTATTTCAACTAACACTGATGCTCAATTAAAAGACTACGGCCTAAAAGTAGGAGCACAATTTAATTACCTTATTCAGGCCAATGAGTTCTTTAATCGCGGCGAGCAGGGGTTCTCTTTCTTAGGAAGAGCTTTTCTAAGAACAGAACTTGCAGAATGCATGAACATTGAATTCGGTGCAGGCTACGGTAAATTAAATGGTAAAGATTATGCTTTGGCAGAGTATAATACATCCATAATCCCTATTGATGCGAGATTCCTATATACCCCCTTTGATCTTAAAACATGGAATCCATATTTATTTGTCGGGTTGGGTTTATTGAATTATAGCGTAGATGATAAACCAGTTTCTATTTCACCTGAACCGGTAGATGACTCCGGTTGGACAGGGTATATACCAATAGGCTTTGGCGTTGAATTTTTACTTTCCGAAGCAGCGATGATCGATATTACCGTTGGATATAATCAATCATTTACAGATAATCTTAACTATTATAAAATCGACGATTATTATGACGGGTATATCAACATCGGGTTAGGACTTGCATTTATTACAGAAAGCCCAAATTCAGATAGAGACCACGACGGTTTAACAAAAGCACAGGAAGAAGAGATTGGAACCGACCCCAATAACCCGGATACGGACGGTGACGGATTAAACGACGGTGATGAATTTATGAAATACAAAACCGATCCGTTAAACGCTGATACCGACGGTGATTCTCTTAATGATTATGATGAAGTAATGAAATACAAAACAAATCCTCTTTTAGTTGATACCGACAAAGACGGGTTAAACGACGGCGATGAAGTTTTGAAACATAAAACCGATCCGTTAAATCCTGATACCGACGAAGACGGTTTGACCGACGGCGATGAAATTAACAAATATAAAACCAGTCCTTTCAAAGCCGACACAGACATTGACGGTTTAACTGACGGTGATGAAGTAATGAAATACAAAACCGATCCTTTGAAAGCAGATACAGACGGCGGAACAGTTTTAGACGGTAAAGAAATTGAAAACGGAACCGATCCTCTTGATCCTAGCGATGATATTCCGAAACCAAAAGTAATTGAACTTAATCTTGACAACATACTTTTCGATTTCGATAAATGCGTGATTAAGGAAGAAGCTGTTATTACTCTTACACAACTTATCAGTAAGATGAACGAATATTCTGAATTGAAGGTTATCTTAAGCGGTCACACATGTAATATCGGCAGCGAAGCTTATAACATGAAGCTTAGTGAAAAGAGAGCTAAAGCTGTTGCTAAATACTTGGTAGATAACGGTATTGCTGATGCAAGAATCACAACAGAATGGTTCGGCGAAACTAAACCGGCTGTTCCAAACGATACCAGAGCAAACAGGAAACTCAATAGAAGAGTCGAAATTAAATCCGATAAGACTGAGTAAATCTTTTTTAACTCTTTTATATAGTTGAGTATAAAATTAAAAAAGGGACTGTCTTTAATAGGCAGCCCCTTTTTTTTGACCTAATGTAAACTACTATTTTTCACGCAATAAAGTAATACCATACATTTCGGGATTTTTAGGAGGGGTTGAATTCCAATCGCGGTAAGAATGTGAACCGTCGGTTTCAAAATATAAAGTATACTCTCCGGCTTTTAGAAGAATTGTATCATTAAACATTCGATTTTTGCTTGCACCGCCTGCATGTTCTGTTTTTCTGTAAGTCATTTCCCAAACGACTTTTCTTGTGTCGCTATTTTTAATCCAACCATAATCTGCCATATCATAGCTGGTTCCCTCTCCCAAAGCAATAATTCTTACTTTAGTATCCTTCTCAAGTGTAAAAGATTTTTTTAAGTATTCGTCATCTCTAACTCTTACAATTTGTGCAATAACGTCTCCGCTTTTATAATCATCGGCATTAAAAGTTGCAATATGATCCGCGTCTTTTTCGTTAACCGTCCAAATTGAAATTCCCCATCTCGCTCTATCATATGGCGGAGTTGAATTCCAATCGTTATAAGAATGTGAACCGTCTGTTGCATAATAAACGATATAATTACCTTTATCCAAGGTTACAATTTGGTCAATCATTCTATTTTTACTTGCGCCCCCCGCATGTTCTGTTTCATTCTTTTCCATTTCCCATACTGTTTCCCTAGTATCTGCATTTACAATCCATCCGTAATCCGCCATTCTTTTACCCGATCCTTCTTCACCCAAACAAAGAATATGTAAATCCATTGATTTCTTTAAGGTGATTCCCTGCGAAACAGTTCTATCGTCTCTAACTTTAATTAATTCAACAACGCCCCCCCTCATTTCCTCTTGCTGGAAAGGTTTCACGTTAGACATTTGATCATCTGAGACAGCCCATAAAGTAATCCCCCAAAACTGCGGATCATCGGGGGGTAAAACATTCCATTCTTCAAATGAATGAGAATCATCCGTTACATAATATACCATGTAAGTCCCCGCCGGTAAGGTGATTTCTTCATCCACAAGAAAGTTCTTATCGCCCCCTCCCGCATTATCGGCAAACCTGGCACTCATAGTCCATACTCTTTTATGATTTGTTACATCATAAATCCATCCGTAATCGAAAGTATCGTTTCTTCTTCCTTCACCAATTCCATAAATCTGAATTTTTGTTTCACCTGTTAAAGTAAATCCTTTTTTAACATATTCGCCGTTTCGCATACGAATGAAAGATACAATCGCGTCTTCAGCCATTTTATTCACTACTTCAGTTCCTTCGTTAACGATTAATTTACCCGAAGCAGCTTCAATAGTCATATACAAATCATCGCGGTATCTTCTTTCACTTCTCCTGTTTCTTCCCCCGAAGATACTATCCAGCAGGTCGCCAAAACTATGAATGCTCACATTATTTTCATCCATTGCTGCGTAATAAACTTCATAATCCCCCGCTTCTAAGGTGATTGAAGCGTTAATATCGAATACTCCTTCATCGTCGTCCCATTCGAAATAATCATCCATTAAATGCCAAACTACATCCCGGGTACTGCTATTCAATATCCAACCGTAATACATCATTCCGTCATCCCATCTGTCGAATGCAGCTCCCTCTCCCGAAATTTTAATCTCAGTTGTACCGGTAAGTTTAAACCCTTTGAAATCTACTTCCCCCAAACGTACCTTGCCAACAGTTACCGATGATTGTGCAAATGAATTAAAAGGTATTAAGATTGTGAGAATAAGAAGTACAAATGTAAATATTGTCGCTTTTTTACTCATGTTATACCCCGATTTTCTATTAAATATTATACGGAGTTTAGACGAGAGTCGGAGGCAGATGGTTGCACAAATATTTAAGTATTTGCAATATTATTTTGGTCAGGGAAACTCAACAATACTATCATTCAAAGAAATAGAGTTAATTAATTTTCCTTATTTCAACAAATTCATCTTCCCAACGGCTTGGTTTTTACCGGAGATAATTCTGAAGAAATAAATTCCGCTGGATACATCTTCGCCAGAATGGTTTTTGCCGTCCCAACGAGTGACATAATTACCGGGGGGAAGTTCTTCGTGCAGTAGAGCTTTTATTTGTCTTCCTTGAATATCGTAAATAATAATTTCCGTAATGTAACTATTGTCTCCGCGCGGTATAGTGAAATTAATTAACGTTGCGGCGTTAAAAGGATTTGGATAATTTTGCGCTATGATAGAAGAAGTAGAAATTTCATCGTTACTCAGTCCGTAGTTATCGATTCCGGTGATTAAACTGAGCCCCGGTCCGCGCAATTCCCCTTCACTATTAGCAAGATATATATTAACCCAGTCGGGTCTTGCCGCATCAAACATGTAAGTGTTTTTCCACTCGTCGTCGTTTAATCGGAGAAAGTTTGTTGATGTATATTCGTAATAACTTGATACGGGTCCTGCGAAAGCGCATGTTTGTCCATTGGGGAGTTCGGTAACAACAACCGCCAAGTTGACCTGACCTGTTCCGGCGTGTGCTACCCATCCACTGTAAAAACCGTTTTCATCGGTTGGTGATGTATGGTAATCCGCTACCAGGAAATCTGATTTAAGCAGACCATTATAATTATCACCCGTCCCCCAAAATAATTGCACATACCATCCACTGTAAACAGGAACACATCCTGGTTCTTCAGATAACATACTTTTAAGAAAGTCAATTTCTGTCTCAATCAAATCTTCCCTGGCTAATTCTTTACTTGCAATTACTTCTAAAGTTGCGGCTATAGACGAAAAATTATTCAGATAATCAATAATACTCTGAAGTGAAGTATAGCCTGATAATATCCCGGTTTGAAATCTCTCTGCCATATTATCGGTCATTGTTTTCATCGCAGCAAAAAATTCCGGTACCGGTTCAACATAGCTATACGGATATGAGCATACGACACCTCCGGTATAAGATTGTTTTGCATATAAAAGATTGTCATGCCTCAATTCCGTCCACGATGCAAGCTGCCCATTCATTTTATGTTGCCACCACGCTCCCGATTTCATGAACATCGGGAGTTCATTTTTATTTTCAGGTGGATTCAAACTCCGTATTGAGTTTAACCACATGTTATATATGGATGAATTCCAAAATTCATTATCATAATTATCCACCAGATAGCGCAGCCATGTAAGCTGCGAAGCGTACTCGTATCGATTCATTTCATCCTGCAGAAGCTGAGCGGCGGCATCATTCCCCAGAGCGAATAGAATATCGAGCGTAGATGGAAGCATTCTTTTAGCGGCAATTCTATCGTATACAACGTTTCCTGTTACGTAGGAATCCATGATGAATCTTTGTCCGAACAACATAAAAGCTGAAGCCGGGATAATGCTGTCGGGAGAAAATGGATTGCTGAAGAGGACTTGAGATAATATCCGCTGAAACGCGTATGATTTTGATTTTAGTGAATTTTTAAGTGAATTATAAAGCGTTTCATCAAGCAACTGGTTTGCATTGGTTATATTCAGTTCGGTAAGAAGTGATTTAAAGTTGGGGATTGTTACGTTATCCTGTTCCCCTACGAAAAATGCGATTATGTTTTCAATCTCATTATATAAATTTTCCGCGCTTGCAAGTTCCAGCAGTTCCATTATCAGCGATGCGTCGGTAACCTGTCTTTGGATGATTGCATCATCAATATCAAGTATAGACCGGGGAGCAATTAAATATATTTCAATTCTTCCCAACCACATCATAGCTTTGAAATATTTTCTGAGCTGCGGATATCTTTCATCCTCATAATGCCCGCGTGGTTTAAATTGACTGAAATCGATTCCCCTGAAATCTCCAAACAGATTGTAATTGCTCATTCCCTGTCCTTCGATTAGGGCGAGTATTTCATTAATCTTATTATTATTATCTGCATAGAAGGGTTGACTGGTCGAAGTCAATAATTTGCGAGGTACGGTTAAATAAACATCAACATCTTTTAGGCATTGCAGCATCTGCGGATTACCTCCGTACAAACCATTGAGCCCACTAATTTGAGAGTGTAAATTTTCAAGTAACTCACCGACTTTTGAATATAATAAATCCACTTCTATTTTTTGGAGAATGTAATCGTAAGAAATATGGAAAGCATGCAAAATTGCATCGGCCGAAATGAAGACGGGAAGATCTTTATGATAAATATTCAGAAATTGGTGCCCGAACGAATTAGCGCTAACACGTTCCGATACCATAAAACCGTTCTGTGTAATTAATGATTTCTCATATTCGGTAAGATTATATTTAGTTGCAACCGAATCAAAATATATTGCCCATTCAACCGATTGATGCACATTATCCCTGAATTCTCCAGCCGGATATAAATTCAACAAATCTTCAGGGGACATGTTTTGATGCGCAGAGATGAACTCTTGGTAGTCTTCAATCCTAAAGCTATCAGATTGAGCGTGTATACCAAAGGAAAATAACGTGAAAAAAATGATAGATAGATATAACCTAATTCTAAAAGTCATCACTTCACTCATTTTGAATTTTAAAACAATTTAAAAAAATATATACTAAAATGAAATGGGATTAATATTTTCTGATCAATTTGTAAAATAAGTTGCGATTTTGACTTTAGAACTACCCCCCAAGGGAGTGGGGGGCAGTATTTTCCAAGTCAATCAATGGGAGTGGCAGGAGCCTTTCTCATTTATGTCAAGTTCACCTTTTTCCATTTGCTTGGCGGCAATTTCGATATCACTTACACTTGTAAAAATTGTCTCGATATTCATTTTTTTGAGATCTTCCACCAACCGCCAGCCGGCAGAATGGCAAATCAAATATTCGCAATCGCTGAGTGCATTAACAAGTTTGGAATGGCTGCCCCCTTCAATATGTTCGTGATCACCACCAGTATAATTCTGCACATGATGAGAAAATTTGTTCGGTCTTTCTTCTCTCGATATAATCTCACCGTTTTTAACTTCAAGAATCACGAAACCGATACATCGACCAACATGCCCGCAGACATGGCGGTAGTCATCTGTAGCTATTGCAAGTTTCATATTTGCACCTTTATATATTTATTGGCAACAAACTAATTAATTTTAATAGCTTTCCCGTTCACAATACTGTCTGCAATTTTTCCCCTGGCGCTTTTAACAATACGACCGAATGTCGCTCTGGAAACTTTCATCTTCTTAGAGCTGTCTTCATGACAAAGCTTATCAAAATCGGCCAGTTTAATCGCTTCCAGTTCATCTTTCGCAAGATTGGTTTCTTCCAATTTTTTATCCGGGATACCCTTTGGTTTGAAGTAGAACGCCGCCGGGGCACATTTGGTTACTCTATGTTTTTTAGGTCGTGCCATAAAATTATTATGAGCATATGCTCATAACAAAATTATTTAAATATTACCTCAGATGCAAATATTTATTTTATATGGATTTTATAATTTTATTTTAATAGGTAATTAAAGAGTGAGTTCCTTTTTCATCAACGAAAAAGTTTCTTCAATTGTGTGTGGTTTATAACCGATTTCTGTTTGAGCTTTTAATATTATTAATCCGGACTTAAGAGGACGTCTTGCTAAAAAGTTAAACTCGGCAGTTGTAACCGGTGTAATTAAATTTTTATCCAAGCCGAAAAACTCCGCAATTCTAAGTGTAAAATCATAACGTGAAATAATTTCGGGGCCGCCGACATTGTAAATGCCCTCCTTGTTAAATTCAATAATCCCTCTTATTGCTTGTACTAAATCATCAACATAATTGGGATTATTATATTGATCGGTAACTATTTTAATCTGTTTTTTTTCATTGAGTGAATCAACAATCCATTTTACAAATCCAGGTTTGCCATGCTTCCCCATGCCGTATAAAATGTTTGTTCTCAGAATAGCATATTTGCTGCCGCTTATCCGTAAAGCATTTTCGCTGGCCAGTTTTGTTCTACCGTAATAACTAACCGGGTTTGCAGGTGCGGTTTCGGTATAAGGTCCGTTAATACCGTCGAAAATATAATCGGTTGAAATATGAATTAATTTTGAATCTACACTGCGAGAATACTGTGCCAGATTTTCCACACCGTGAACATTAACCTTCCATGACAATTCACGCTCGGTTTCGCATCCGTCAACATTTGTATAACCGGCGGCATTGATAATATAATCTGGATAATAATCATATATGAGTTTTTTTACTTCTGCTTTATTGGTGATATCAACTTTATGATACTCTATATTTTCTACAAATGATTCTTCTTCCACAGAACAGCATAATAGTTCGATCTCATTATTCAAAGTATTGTAAAGCTCTGCAAGCCGCTGCCCCAGCATTCCGTTTGAACCTACGATAAGTATTCTTTCTTTAACCAAATCTTTTGAAGATATCATTCTTAATTAATTCCAAATTATCAAATTCGCTATAATTAGTTATTACTCCTGCAGAAATATTTGCTTTCTTAAGAGATTCGCATATATCATTACGTAAAATATATGAATAAAAAAATGCAGCCCCAAAAACATCACCGCATCCGATCTGATTAATCGCTTCGATTTCAATAGACGGTTCAAATTTGCATATTATGGAATCATTTACCCGATAATATACTTTCGCCCCTTTATCGTCGAGTGTGATTATTAATAGTTGAGGGCGCAATCCAAGAACATGCCCGGCCATTTCCTTTTCAGTTGAACCTCTAGCAATTGTACGAAGTTCATTTTCATTTACCTGCACGATGTCAACATTATCAATCCATTGATCGGCATCGGGAACCGTTCTGAACAACCGCCGGTTTTGATCATCTAATCCGCGCGAAAGTGTGTGCACATCAAAGTAAATTAATCCCTTAAATTTTTTACGAATAAATTTGAGATCATGCAGATCAATATCAAAACCTGTTATCATATTGACAAGAATGCCGTCGAATACTGAGAAATCTTCGATCACCCCTATATCCAATTTGTCCGTTAAGTTTTTATACTTTTCGCCCCGTTCGTTATTACGGCATAAAGTAAGATTCACGTGCGGAATTTCACTACAGAATTGGACAAACCTAGAATCTACATTCGCAAAAGATTTTTTAAACAGCTCATTGTTATTTTTATCCATCGAGGAGAGAAGAAAAATTTTATCATTTTCATTCTTTAAAAGGGATAACCCCGTAACCGAGAAAAAAATTCCCCCCGGTTTTTCGATTTGTTTTTCACCATCTTCAAATATGTCAATAACTGAATGCCCTATAAGAAGAATATTCATAAAATCCGCCTAAGATTTTTTAAATGAAAATAAGTGATATTTTTAACTAAATTGGAATCAAAGTAATATTGTTGATGCAAATAGTTATTAAAATGAGAACAGGAGTAAATTAATGAAAATCGGGATTACATGTTACCCAACTTACGGCGGCAGTGGTGTTGTTGCAACTGAATTAGGGAAAGCACTTGCATCCAAAGGGCATGAAGTTCATTTTATTAGTTATGCAATGCCTCATCGTTTAACACATTTTATTGAAAATATATTTTTCCATGAAGTTGAGATGAGCAGTTACCCGTTGTTTGAACATTCGCTTTATTGTTTATCTTTAGCCAGTAAAATGATCGAAGTTGTTGAATACGAAAAGCTCGATATTGTACATGTGCATTATGCAATTCCACACGCAGTCAGCGCTTACCTTGCAAAACAAATAATAAAGAGAACAAATTCAGACTTAAAAATTATTACAACATTACATGGAACGGATATAACCTTAGTCGGCCTCGAACCTTCATTTCTTCCGCTGGTGAAATTCAGTATCGAAGAGAGTGACGGCGTGACAGCAGTATCCAGATTTCTAAAAGAAAAGACGATAACAAATTATAATATCGATAAAGATATTGAAGTAATTTATAATTTTATTGATACCGAATTATTCAAGCCGGGAGTAAACGAAGAAATCAGAAAGCGTCTTGCTCCCAACGGCGAGAAATTATTAATGCATACATCCAATTTCAGGCCTGTTAAACGTGTGCCCGATACAATAAGAGTGCTGGAAAAAGTATTAAAAGAAATACCCACAAGATTAATTTTAATAGGCGATGGTCCTGATAGATCGGAATGTGAAAGACTTGCCAGAGAATTAGGTATTGAAAAGAATGTCTGCTTTCTAGGGAAGCAGGATGGGCTGCATGAACTGCTCGGCTCGGCGGATCTCTTTTTAATGCCTTCTCAATCCGAAAGCTTCGGTTTATCGGCTTTGGAAGCAATGTCTTGCGGCGTACCTGTTATTAGTTCTAGTGTTGGGGGTTTGCCCGAATTGAATATCCATAACGAAACGGGATTTATTGCTGAAATTGGTGACATCGACAGAATGGCAAAATATACAATTGATTTATTGACCAATAAAAGAAAATATAAAATTTTCTCCGAAAACTCGCGGAATGTTGCGGTTAACAGCTTTGACAACAGTATAATTATTCCGAAGTACGAAGAATTTTATGAGAGAATTTTGAAGGGATAATAATTAGAGACATCTGAAAAATGTGGTTTGGCATTTTTACCAACCTGCCTCGCAGGCTAGGCAGGAGAGAGAAATCTTTGATTCCAATAAGATGCCCAGTCGCTTTACTTTTTCGAAATGATCTTTATGAATTTTCCGGATGTCTCAATTAATAAATATAATCTTTTTCTATTTCCGAAAACTTCACGCCCAATTTATCCTTATCAGATACAACCGGTTTTTCTACCTGCCAGGCAATATTGAGATCCGGGTCATTATAGATGATTGCTCTTTCGCTTTTTTTATCATAAAGCGCATTACATTTATATTGAAATACAGCCGTATCTGACAAAACAGAGAACCCATGGGCAAACCCTGCCGGTATCCATAGCTGCAATTTATTTTCATCCGATAATTCAATTGAAAAATATTTTCCGAAGGTTGGAGAACCGAACCTGATATCGACAGCAACATCTAAAACTTTCCCGTTTACAACATAACAGAGTTTCCCCTGCGCAAACTTACCTACCTGGTAATGCAATCCCCTTATTGTACCTTTAACGGATTTAGAGATATTGTCCTGCATGAACTCTTTATCAATACCAGCCTTCCTATATTTGTTTATATTGAACGATTCATAAAAGTAACCCCGTTCATCATCAAATATATCTGGGGAAATAACAAGTAACCCGTCTATATATGTTTTTTCAATTCTCAACTGATACCTCTTAATATTTTTGGTTCTGGTGCCAATTCCAGGAATGGTTGATTATGTCGGTCAATTTGAATTTGGGAGACCAGCCAAAGACTTCTTGTGCCTTTTTATTATCTGCAACCAATACCGCCGGGTCCCCCTCTCTTCTTCCAATAATTTCATATTTTACTTTATTACCGGTTACGTTCTCAGTTGTTGAGATAACTTCTAAAACCGAGTTGCCTTCACCGGTGCCAATATTAATAAAATCGGATTTATTTTCCCTGCTAAGGTATTCCAAAGCTTTTACATGTGCATCGGCTAAGTCGTTCACGTGTATGTAATCTCGGATACAAGTTCCGTCTGGGGTATTGTAATCGTCTCCAAATATAAATACTTTTTCACGCTTACCCTGTACGGTTTGTAAAATTATGGGGATAAGGTGCGGTTCGGGATCGTGGCTTTCACCGATTTTACCGGATGGATCCGCCCCTGCTGCGTTGAAATATCTAAGTGAGATATGTTTCATACCGTATGCAGAATCAAAGTCACGTAAAATATTTTCGATCACCAATTTTGTTTTAGCATATGGATTTATAGGTTGAACTTTTGCTGATTCTGAGATCGGGATAATTTCCGGGTTTCCGTAAAGAGAGCATGTAGAAGAAAAAATAACTTTTTTTATCCCGCATTCATTCGCTGCACGAATCAAGTTAAAACTTCCAACAACATTATTTTCGTAGTATAGTTCGGGCTTCTCCACCGATTCACCGACATATGCAAACGCAGCAAAATGGACTATCGAATCGACATGATATAATTTTAATTTCGACAACAACTTACCGGGATCAAGTAGATCTACATTTTCGAACACTATCCCTGCCGGGACTGCCTCTTTATGCCCGCGTGATAAATTATCAAATACGATCACATCCATCCCATTATCGTAAAGCATTTTAACAAGATGCGATCCGATATAACCGGCTCCCCCGGTAACCAAAATACTCAATCTTTTCCTCAATATTATTCATTAAACTAATTTTAAAGATAAAATATATATTATTACCAACAAATAGAATATTCCAAATCAATATTAAGAAACCCATTTATTCTGTTTGAAGAATATGGATTTTTGAATTATTTTAGAATATAAAATAATTACGATTACAGGCATGACAAAAAAGACAAAAACCCCATCGGATCAACTTGCAAAAACCATGGCAGAGCTGACTTGCATGATGGCAAAAACATGCAATAAAAAAGAGAATCAATTTGCTGCTTCATTTAATTTAACCCCAGCCGAGTTCAAATTTTTACGGCTCTTTTCGGAAATATCTACTCTGCCAATAAAGAAGATAAGAGCTACATTGGATTTAACACCCGGACGAATTACTCATATAATTACTTCTCTGGAAAAGAAAAACCTGATTAAACGGCATCAAGACCCAAATGATAAGAGAAACGTATTTATTGATCTTACCAATGTTAGTATTCCTTTTATTAGAAACTTACATAAAAACCATATAGATATTCACAAAAAGATACTTGAGAATATACCCCCCGAAAAGAGAGAATCGGTTATATCCGCCATGGAAGATGTTATTTCGGCATTAAAAAAATGGTCGAATAGCCAGGATCAGAAATGATTCCCAATATCCTTTATATATTTTCAACCAATAATTTTGTGATATGTTGTTAGATTCTTTAATGTACTAATAAATGTTCACTTGATTGCACTAAAGAAGAAATTATGAACAGATTTTTGACTGTGTTGCAAAACATTGGCTTTCTTCTAAATATGGCGGTATTTAATTTAACGGATCTTTTATTAAGAAATAATTGTCAACCTAAGCTGAATTAATTATTGAAAACTAAGACAGTACCGGAATATAAATTTATTGATTCGAACAATCCGAAAGAGGTTGCTAAAATTATTGCACTTTGGGGATTTAGCGAAGCAACTCTTGGTGGTATTCTTCATGCACTGAATATACCATTCACCGGGATTTTTATCGGAAGCACTGCCGTTCTATTGATATCATTACTGGCATCGCTCTCCGAACAGCGTGGAATGATTATAAAGGCGACCTTGATTGTTCTTACTATCAAGGGAATGGTAAGCCCGCACACTCCTTTAACAGCTTATGCTGCCGTCCTGCTTCAAGGAATAATCGGTCAATTATTGTTCGGTATTATTAAACAAAAAAAAATGGCTGCATTTCTTTTCGGTATTATAGCCATGCTTTTATCTGCATTTCAAAAATTGATTATCCTTACCGTCGTTTTTGGCAATACATTATGGGAATCTATTGATATCTATGCCAGCTTTGTAATCAACCAATTTCTATTCGCAAAAAACAACCCAGATACTTTTAAACTTAGCTTCATTTTGATGGGAATTTATCTAGGCTTGCATTTATTTACAGGATTTATGGTTGGAATTATTGCAGGTAAACTTCCACGCTGGATTGAAGATGAAAAGAGTTCGACAAAGTTAAAATCAATTCTTAGTGAATTGGAAGAGATAAGGAATAACAACAACGGTAAGAAAAAGAAACTAAGTTGGTGGAGGAAAAAATCAGGCGTCGCATTTATTCTGATGATGTTGATAATGCTGGGTCTTTCTTACTTATATCCCGAATTCGGCTCAGGCAATGTTTATAAAATTGTACTTATGATTTTACGCTCTACTATAATAATGGTAGTATGGTTTTTCCTTCTCTCCCCTTTCCTTTTGAAAATGTTTAGAAAATATTTAAGCAAGAAACAAAAATCATATTCAACCGAAATTGAACAGATAGTAAATTTATTTCCTCATATCAAAAGCATTATTAAAAGCAGTTGGAATAACTCAAAAGAATATAAGAAGCTAAAACGATTAAAAGCTTTTCTAAGCACTACGCTTGTTTTGATGTTGATTTCGGAATTTGAATAGAATTAGGTATCCTCGTTTTGTTAGACCATAAAAAAAAGCAAGACCGGGATAATTTCTTAATCCTAATCTTGCTCTTTAACTTACACTTAATCTTCAACTTTAATTTTCAAAAAGCAGTTCAAGTTCATGTTTACTTTCAAGTGTAAGAAGAGATATTTCAATGTGCTGCCATACTATATCATACTTGAACTTACACTTGCACTATGTCCTTAGCATCCTTCCCGTTTCTTCTTTTTACCCTGCGTTGATAAATTTGTAGTAGCCGGCAAATCCAAACTAGGGAGTTTAACTTCTTGTTTTACAGTTTCAGATGCGTCTGTCTGGGGCACGCCCCCAAAAAATTTACTTACTTCACACATCTTTTCAAATTCTATTTTCTCTTCCGGTGCAGCATCACTCGCTAACTTGGGGAAGAGCACTTTATCTTTCCATTCATTCAAGCCGCCTTTCAAAAGGTATACTCCATTATATCCTTCCGATTTCAAAATGAACCATCCTTGTGCCGCGGCAACATCATCGTCAGCATAAAGAATAATTTTTTCATTTCTCATTAACGGAGCAGCGGCAAGTTGTGTAATAGGAATATTCATAGCGGTAGGAATAAAATATATTTTAAATTCCTCTTCATCTCGTAAATCAATTAAACGATAATCAGCATTCCCTTTAATAATATAATCCGCTAGTTCCGTAACGTCAATTTTATCATTTACCGTGGATAAGGCTATGTCTTTTGTGTTGACTTTTACTTCCGCGCTATGAAAAGGACTGCCGGCAAATATTGCAATAAATCCCAATACTAAAGCGAATAGCCCAAGTTTTTTTTCGATATTCCAATCACTCATAATACATTTCATATTAATTCTCTCCCTTCTTGTTTGCCATCCATTTCTCTACCCATTCGGCTCCTGCGAAACCTGCAACAGCAATAACAACAACAATGAATACAACCAGGCCATAAGAAAGGTTGAAAAATTCAGGAATGGAAACTTTGCCCATCGGTGTGGAATAAAAGAAATCTTTAATGAATGGGAATACTTCACCAAATATAAAAATGCCGCCTGTAACTCCCAGAAGGAATACCAACCCGTCAATTCTCCCGGTCGCAAATGAAACAACCGAAGTACCCGGGCAGTAACCTCCAACAACGAAGCCTATTCCTAAAATTAATCCACCGACTATTTGGGGGATTAAAAAAGTATCGGTTGAATATACCAAGGATAGATCCACCCACCCGAAAACCGATAAATAATAAATACCCAGCATTGCAGTTATAATTGCCGTAAACATCACTTTGAAAACCCGCATGTTGGTTAAATAAAATTGAGCGGCTAAAATTTTTGCGCTTCCGAAGCCTCCTCTTTCAAGCGAGAATCCAAAACCGATACCGATTAAAAATGCAATAACGAGACTAATCTCATCGCCGAATAAACCGAATTTAAAAAATGGTGCGTTCATCATGTCCATTGTCTCCTCATAAAATAAGCGAATGCGTATGCCCCTGCAAAAACCATCAACATAAATGCCCAGCTGCCAAGATTTAACAATGCTCCGCCGGTTAGAGCTTGACCGCTGGTACATCCCCGCGCAAGTTTAGCGCCAAATCCCATCAATCCGCCGCCAATGAATGCGTACACCAGGCGCATTTTATTTGTAACTCTTGGGCCTTTCTCAATCGATTTTTTAATTCTTCCGGCAAAAGCACCCGACATGAAACCACCAACTAAAACCCCGATAACTTCAAATACTAACCAATCCTTAAATGGGCTTTTTCCGTCTTCGGTTATATAACCCTGATAAAATTCATTACCTGCTGCATGTTCGGGGGCAATTTTTTCAACTCCAACGGCAACTACTGTTGAGAGTGCACCCGAAGCGCCAAGACCTCTACCCATGATCACAAATGCGGCAAGTAGAACCAATCCCAAACCAATACCAACTAAATAAGGATTCGAATATGGTTTCGGGTTGATCGTATGTTCATGTTCGTGATCATCTGCATGAAATAAAAAACCAAACAATTTAGACATATTTATTTACTCCGTTACTTAAAATGTACGTTAAACCAGTGACTATATTGCCCGGCGGCAACTATTACGAAACGTAAAATTATTCCGCCTATTATTACAAGAATGGGGGCAACCGGTGTATGTTTTATTTTATGATTTACCGCCAGCAATTGAATTATTAACGGGACAATAATCCCGGTACCCATAACGAATACCCAAAAGACGGCCGCAAATGGGCCGCTAATTAATAAATGCGCCGCATCTATGTGAGTCTGTGATGCGGTTAATAATCCGAGTAATAATAAAAGAATCACAGCGAATTCAATAATCAAGAATGAATTATCAGCTTTCGCAAGAAGTTCTCTTTCATATTTATTTTTAGCAATCATATGAACGAATGCGGCAGCGGCGGATAAACCGGATACAACAAACAAAACCCATAACATTGCCGAATTCCATAATGGTCTGGCTCCCATTGTACTCAATAGAACACCGGTATAAATTCCCAGCATACCACCGAAAATCATATTGAAGACGCCGATATTTTTAATCAGCATCGGGTGTTCATTTACTTTTTTCGACCATTTTCCCGTGAATGGAAGGAGATCGAACATTTTCTGCGGCGGCCTGATTATCATATTTGCAATCATTGCCGGGTAAACCAGAAGCAGTATCCATGAGCCCCATGACATAGGAGATGTTATTTTAAATGTTGTATAGAGTCTCCAGAAATAAAGTTTATGTTCCAAATCCAAAAAGAGTGAGAACATACCAATACTCAATAGGATAATACTTATAAATGGAAGCATATAACATGAACAGTTTATTTCTTTATCTCTACCTTTGAAAAGAAAATAACCCGATATCATCATCATACCGGCAACCATACCGCCGATAAAAAGATAAACCGGAATTTCCCATCCCCAAACGGTCATACTCGGATCAATCATCGGGTTGTGACGTGTTGTTGTTAATTCTTGCATTTCAACTCCATGTTCAATGGCACGCAGATGACGCTGATTGTTATGATTGACGCAGATAAATCCGTGTCACCTGTTTTCCATTGGTTTATGTCAAATAAAAAATATTCGGTTTAGTCCCGGCCTCGGGTATTAATGTATGATGTTTCCTCGATTGCAAAAGTTTTGAAACTTCGCTGTTAGGATCATCAAGATCACCGAAGAACATGCAATGTGTCGGGCAAACGGAAACACATGCCGGGTCTTCCCCTTTTTCAACTCTATGGATACAGAATGTACATTTATCCGCGTATCCTTCGGGATTAACAAATCTCGCGTCATAAGGACACGCAGCCAAACATGCTTTACAGCCGATGCATTTATCGTGATCAACCAGCACCACTCCGCCTACATCGTGAATGTGGCTTGCGCCTGTAGGGCAGCAGGCAACGCATGGTGTGTTGCTGCAATGGTTGCAACGCTCTGTTCTTATTTCCATGTTGATGTTTGGGAATTTTCCATTAGCTTCCGTGACGATCCAATCTCTATTATATCCTTCCGGAACATTGTTTTCAGTTTTACATGCTACGACGCAATCCTGGCAGCCGACACATCGTATAGTATCTATTACCATTCCATATCTTGCCATGATTATGCCTCCCACTCGAATGTTACAAAATTGACGTTCATTGCCGTACCCCCCATTATCGGGTCCATTTTATATTTTGTTACCAGTTGGGCATCACTAGCGCCTTTCAAATACGTGTTTCGGATTCTTGCGGCTGTTTGACCGAAACCATGAACCATGTAAACACAATCGGTTCTAATACGCTCTGTTACTTTTACTTTTATCTTGTTGCTCACAATGCCGTCGGTGTTTTTTAATTTAATGTATTCACCGTTCTTTAAACCGTATCGTCTGGCAATGTCTGCATTTACCCACACTTCATTTTCACTCATCATATCATTCAGTATTGGATTTGATTGAGTTTTACTGAATGTATGCACAGGGGCTCTTCCGTAAAGCAATCTGAAATAACCTGCGGGCGGTTCTTCATGCTTTGTGAATTTTGGTACCGGATCAAATCCATGCTCTTTTAATTGGAGCGAATAAAATTCAATCTTGCCCGAAGGGGTAAAGAAATTAGGTTGAACTCCATCTTCAAAATAAATCGGTGATTGGGCACGTTTTGCTATGCCTGTTTTCTTCATTTGCTCGAGACTCAATCCTACCTTCTTCAATCGTGTGTCTAAATATTCTTCAATATTTTTCCATGGATAATATTTACCCAATCCCAATTTCTCTGCTAATTTTTTTGCCATCCACCAGTTCGGTTTTTGATCATGCGGTGCTTCAACAGCAGGCTGCCGAAGCGCGATGAATGGTTCTCTGAATGGTGAATCGCTAATATCATCATATCTTTCAAGGTAGGTCGATTCAGGAAGAACTACATCAGCCCAACCGGCTATTTCACTTGGAACAACATCAACCACTACAAGAAGATCAAGATTTTGAATTGCTTTGATCGTCTCAGCTTGGTTTGGGAGGGCTTGCAGCAAATTGGTAGCGTAAACAATCCATCCTTTGATTGGATAAGGTTCGCCCGTAATAGTAGCATCACGTAATCCTGTTGATAACAATTCACCTTCTGCGAATGGATATTTACGATTAGGATTATCGGCAGTTTCTTTTGCTTTCGGATACTCGGGATAATCATAGCCAGGCAAACCAAATTTAACCGGTTGATAAAAGCCCCCTTTTCTTCCCCAGCTTCCGAGTAGTGCATTTAACAATGCAACGGCGCGGCTTCTTTGCGCATCATCGCCGTACCAGGTTGCGTGTCTCCCGGGATGGATTAAAGTCGCCGGTTTATATCTAGCCATTTCGTAAGCTGTTTCTCTAATCACGGTTGGTTCGATACCGGTAATTGGGTAAGCCCATTCAGATGTGTATTGTTTAATTTCCGCTGCAAATTGTTCAAAGCCGAATCCGAATTTTTGAACATATTCTTTATCATATAAACCTTCTGTTACAAGAATATTCATCCATGTTAAAAGAAGTGCAAGATCGGTTCCGGGTTTGATCGGTAAATAGTATTTTGATTTACCGGCAGCTACGGAAAATCTCGGATCGACTGTAATGATTGTTGCACCTTTTCCAACAGCTTCGGCAAATTCCTGCACTTGCGTGTTATGCATATTTTCACCGAGATGCGAACCGAGCAGTACAAGGCATTTCGCGTTTTCGATGTCGGTTCTTTCCGGTGATCCGACCACGTCGCCGTATGTCAACTCAAATCCAATTTCACGGGGACCGCGGCATTGTGCAAACGAAGGGGCCGTTATATTATTAGAGCCGAATGCTTTAATAGTATGTTTGAAAAAATTTCCGCCTATGCCATGACTAAATAGCGCCATAGATTCTGGACCGTAATCGGATTTAATCTTGTTCATCTTTCCGGCAATGTGATCCAATGCCTCGTCCCAGGTTACTTTAACCCATTCATCTTTACCACGATCAGTTCTTCTGATCAGCGGGGATTTTAATCTATCTTTATCAAAAGAAGCGCCTACGCCGCCTGTTCCGCGCGGGCATAATCTTCCTTTACTTAACGGATCTTCCGGATTGCCTTCCACTTTCCAGAGCTTGCCGTCTCTTACATATGCGATGGCTCCGCACTTCCAAAAGCAGAGATCGCAAAAGGTGGGGATTTTCTGAATTCCTTTAACCGGCTTCCCGGTTTTTTCTTCAATTTTATTGGCTCCTTTTACTATCGAGCTTAAACCGGTAATTGCCGCTGTTGCCGCAATAGTACTCCCCGATATTTTCAAAAACCTTCTTCTTGAAAGTTGGTCCATTTTATAATTCCCAATAGTTATTTTTACTTTTGCAATGAACAACGAAGAGAATATATGATAGTTCGTCTGGTGTAAATAAATCTTCGGATATTTTTATATTATTTTACGCCCTAAAATAAATATTTCTTCTCAAGACTTGCAAATTATTTTCTCTCTGTAAAATAAAAAAAGATTATTAATTCTATAAGGTGAGATGAATGTCTTATAAAACGGATTCAGTTTTTGAGAAAAAAATAACAAAAAAAATATATGCCGAAATTGCGGCCGGTACTAAAAATTGGGTGTAACGCATTTGCGGCTTAATCTTTCCATCAGCCCGTTAAAGTCAAATAACGATTTTTTCATCACAGAGGAGTTATCATCATGACAAGTAAGACAGGCCCCGACAGTTAAAATTCTTTTCTGCTCTTCAATTGTAAATGGTGATGAGTTACTCCTTGTTGCGTTCGGTTTTACACTCGTTTTCATAAAACCGATCCAGGCATCTTCCGGTAGATTATCCTGTTTCATCAAAACATATTTAGGTTTGAATTCCCATATACCTTTATACCCTAAACCATTTATCTTATAGCGCAACTCACCCCGTCCGTAACCCAAAGCCAACGGATCATTGTGGCATGATTTACAATCCCTGCTTCTTTTAACAATTGTATGAGAAAAGGCAGGCGCAAAAACCCGTCTAAATATTTGCTTGCTGCCAGATGCACTTAAAGGATAATTTGATTTATCGATAGTCATTATCATACCCGGGATAAAAGTATCGACCACACGTTTCTCTTTTCCATTCTCATCTTCTAAAATTTTCACGCCGAGTGTCGGGAGTTCCGCAAAATAATCGCCGGCAAACTCCACCCAGGAGCCTTTTGTATCTTTGTTATCGAGCAAATCAAAACCGGCTTCATGCGGTTGATAATCCGTATGGCATCCGACACACTGTGGTACCCACGCGCTGTGGCATGTGTTACATGATAAATCTTTATGTGCCGGAGCGGTGCATTCGAAAATCGGCGGTTTCATAGCCATCTCTTTTTTATCTTTCTTTCGTATCAAATATGGATTTTCTTTTTCATCAACGTATGTATTAATAATCGGGTAATTCCCTTTGCGGCCGGTTAAAAATTTATGATCGGGTTTTTCAATCTTTCGAATATCCAGAATCTTTTTAGATTCTGCATCAAGCAAATCAACTGTTACAGTTGTAGGTTGAACGGTTAAATGGCAATCGGCGCACTCTACGATTAGTTGCTCTTCTTTGTGCATGTATGAATTTCCGTCGCCCATTACTTCATAAGAAATGTGACAGTCAATACATTCCAATCCGAGAGCATGATGAACATCCGCCTCAACAAAGTTAAAAACTCTTTCATCCTCTAAGATTCTGAATCCCTCTCTACCTGTTACGTCTTCGGGTTCTAATTTTGTTTCATGCCAACCTTCGTAGTTTGTAGAAATCCTCCCCGATCTGCTGTGGCAGCCGAAGCAGTGGTCATTACTAATATTAATTGATAGAGACGGGTGGAATTTAGTGAGCGATGTTTCCGTCCCGGTTGAATATACCGATTTGTTTATTTCCAATTCAGCGAGCGCTTCATCTGAATAATTCAAATGGCACGCGTTGCACCCGCCGCCGCGCGACAATTCCGTAATTGGCCCCCATTCTGTTTTTTCATTACCGGTATGACATGACGCGCATAAATTTCTCAAGTGGCTTTCAGCAGGAGTGATTCCAATATTCGCAATATTAAAAAGTGAGTCGGGAGAACCGATCTCGCCGAACATAAATTTATCAACACTCACGATACCGCTCATCGTGTTCATAATAGATTTGTCAACTCTATCTATTATATCGGGATGACAATCATTCAATCCGCACGTTCTTTTTGCCTCTGATAAATTACCGGGTATCAAAATCATTCCTTGATGGGCGACTGACTTATTAAGTGTGAATGGATTACCTAAATGACAGGATGAGCACCCGAGCGTCGACGGATCGTGGGAAGGGGAAAAACCTTTTACGCCATCATGGCAATACAAACATCCCTCGCTTCTGCCTAAAACTTTTGGGATTTCTTTTTCATTCAACTCATCTATCGAAATACCGGTGGTAAAATCGAACAACTGCAAAGTCGATTCCGCCAAATAAGGATTATCCCACGGCCAAACAAACTTATAATTCTCTCCGCGGAAACAATAAGCGAATAGTGTTATTGCAAAATAAAATAGCGTTGCATAAACAATCCCCTTCTTCACATTGAAGGCAGACTTTTCTGAAAACTTTGGAATAAAATAGATAATTAACAACAGAGCTGCTATTAACAAGATTACAAACATCGGTTCACTAATCCAATGAAGTAGTTCTTGTAAACCGAGGTAATACCATGGCCCTTTTACCACAGGGTTTAAATTATCATGCAAACCGGGTGTGAAAAATAAGCTTAGCAAAACAACATATGCCAAAGTAAAAATTGTGGTGCGTCCTTTCGTCCAAATATAACGAACATGTTCAAAAATGATAATGAACAAAAAGATCGTTGCAGTGGCAACATGGTGAATATAGATTATTTGGAAATCCCCTTCTTTGCCGAAGAAAGTATAAGACAACAAACTTCCGATTAGCGGAATCTCTTCAAATAATGCTCCGATAATTCTAAGGGCTTGTAAACTTTCGGCATCGCCTTTCAAAATGAATCCGGTAATCATCACAAAGAAAACAAAGGGAATGGAAATTGTGAGACGAAGCCAAACACCTTTCTTTACTTTCTTTTCGGTTGATTGATTGAAATGATCCCAAATGTGGAGCAGAGTAAACACTAAAAATAATTGCGCGCTCCAGTAATGAATGTTGCGTGTAAAGGATGAAACCGGATCGGTCAACAAAATCAACGCTATAGAATCAAATGGGTTTTTTATATCAAAAGGGATTGCGAGAAATATTCCGGAGATTGCACAAATTAAAAATGAAGCAATGGCAATATTGCCGAAAGTATCAAATACAAAAAATGATTTGACCTTTTGCGCAATTGTATTTATGTCATCCGAGGGAGACAATAATTTCTCCGGCTTTGTTATCGATTTTATATGTTAGCTGCTCTAAAGGTTTGTGCGCGGGACCGGTTATAACTTCGCCATCAATAGAAAACCGCGAACCGTGGCATGAGCAGACGAGACTTTCACTTTCCTGCTGTTTGATAAGACAGCCCAAATGAGTGCACCTCGAAGAAAATATCTTCAGCTCCGTACCTTCCTTTACAATTATTATTTTATCAAAAAATGTAACACCTTGTGAAAAATTATTTATAATCCTGATTTCTCCCTTCCCCCTTTTTCGTTTTGTCTCTCTTTCAACTATTACATTCCAAATAAGACCAATAGGAACAACAAGCAGCCACAACAGCAGACTGAAAAATTTTTTACGCTTTATTTTATTACATGTTTTCATTCTGCCGCTCAATAATTTTTTTCAAACTTTCGAAATCGGTCATGTTGTTTAAATTGAAAAATAGCTTATCGTCGTAAAAAGGAAGCGCCGTTACATCAATTATTTCCGCCCCTATTTCCGCAATAAGATTTAGAATTGAAAATTGTTTTTGTTTTTTGTTTGATTTTCCATCTGTGTCCGTTTCTTTTCTCTTCAGTCTTTCATCAAAAAAAGGGAAGCAGCTCTTTTCATAAACAGCGCACAGTGTTTGGATGTAATTTCCCTCGGATGGAATTGTAGCGGATTTATCGGTTTTAATACTTAAAATGTATTCAATCAATTCAATTTTTACCAAGGGGAGATCGCAAGAAACAAAAAAATTTCTTTCGGTAACTGAATTTGCCAAACCGGAATGAATCCCCGACATAGGCCCCTTTCCCGGATAAATGTCCTTATAGATTGGAGCTTCCAAAAATTGATAGAGATCAGGTTCATTCGAAATTACAATTACATTAGCAAACAAACTTTTCATTCTGGCATAGATGATCTCAATAATGGTTTGATCCCCTATCTTCAGTAAGGCTTTGTTTGCTCCCATCCTTTCACTCTTGCCGCCGGAAAGAATAATGCCAGTTGTGTCTTTTATCATCGTAATGCTTATTAAGTAAAAATTAAAAACAAAGTTACGAGAATTCGATTCAATTTTGAAAGCATTGCCGTTAAATATTTTTTGGGGCAACTCACAAAAGATGTTTGTCTTTTATGCGGGAAACCAACAAGTGAACTTGTAATATGATTTCAAAAAAATTACTCTTCATATAATAATTATTTATCCGCTTATTTCGGTTTATATATTACCGAAGTCACCGCGCCGAGTAGTAATACTTGAATCAGCCCGTAAATAAAAGATTGGAATGCCAATACATACGGAATTGGATAAATTACATAACCATTATAAGACTGCACCATCACGTAAAAAATACCGATATATAATCCGAATCTTAATCCTTCCATTATACCTTTGTTCTCATATCCCTTAACAAAGATGTAAATAAAGAGGAATGACCAGATTAAATCCATAACATACATTATCCACATTTTGCTCATCATTTCTTCCGGGCTTCTAAACAAATAACTGATTGCATCGCTTGAGTAGGTTGGCCATAAAATTACAGAATGAACAATGTAGTTAGTTATTTCCAATAATATGAAGACAACAACAAAGGCAATAATAAATCTTTTAGTGTTCATAACTGAAACTCCGATTTGATTAAAAAATTTGCTCTGGATAAGGATGATAATGTTAGATACAGAGAAACTAAAGATTGATTTTTGTAATCGCAATTAAAAACTGAGTTGAGTGAATAACGGACGATCTAAACTTAAGAGAAATGGTAAGACAGGCTGACTCAAATCTTCTTATTTACTCACGGTGAATGAAGACGAAATGTAGTTTTTACACAAAATGCAGCCTCTCCCGCAATAGAGTAGGACTAAGTCTGCTCAACTTGGATTTCTGAGACAGCCTCCGAATATTATTAATAAAATATAACTACACATGCCGCCAGATAAATTCCTCTTTATCAAGATCTTCAAGGTTAATTACCCCCTTCTTTAGAAAATTTTTCAATTCATCTTTACCTGCAAGTGAGGTTTTATCCAACTCAGAAAAGATTTTTTGGAAGTATCCACGGGTAAGATAAAAATTGCCCAGATCGAAATAGTTCCCCAGTATAGTTAGAAACTCCACACATCTTTCACAACTTTCATGCGGCTTTTCTTCACAAATATCTTTCTTCCATGCGATACAGCACCAAAATACTTTTTTAACCAGGTACAATGCATATATTACCTCGGTTAGGGGAAAGCCTTCTTTAAAACGTTCTTTGCCTACTTCTTCAAAATATTTTTCCGCCACATCATTCGAAGCGCCCGATTCAAGCCAGTTTGCCAAATGCGTAAATACCGCTACACCTCTTTCTAGAACTATTTCTTTATCAATCTGCTTATATGTTTCCATATACTCCGAGTTTTCAACCAAGTCGCACCAGGTTTTTGCATAAGTTTGTTTATTATCATTTATCATGGCAATAAATTTGGGATACTCCATAACCGCCTCCAACCTTTTTACTCTGAAAATATATTTTTAATAACTCGTTGTCAATCACATTTGGAAATATCATTTGTCATTTAAGATGGGTTGTCGATTTAAATATATTAATATTGATTAAGATCTTTTTCAATCCTCTTTGCTGATGATTTGTGAAAATTAGCAAAAGTTTTATGAAATGATTTCCTCGCTTTTTCCCTTTCATTATGCAAATGGGAAATCAAACCCCCGATAGCGGCGGCGGTATACAAATAATTCTTATCATTTGGAGGAATGACTTCCAAGTATGCTTTTAGTGATTCCTGCTGAATGAACATATCGTTAAAATCACCCAGGTTGGTTTGAAGCTTTTTTAACTGAGCAATCAAAGAATTCACTTTCTTCGGTGTATAAATAGATGAAAATAACTCCAGCAAGTAACGGAGTTTTTTACATTCTATTCTGAGGCGGTGTAGGTCCTCATCCGGAGTTTCTTTGGTAATTCTGCTCCCGTACTCAATTACCTGATTATACTTTGTGATTATTGCTTCAGTAGCCAGTTTACCGATCGGTATATCGGAATTTTCCGAATTCTGCATCTCGTTATTTTTCTCGTTCAGAAATACCGTATATGTGGTTTTAAATTCCGTGTAAGAAGCGCTTTTAAGCCACCTTATCAATTTAACATGCTCACTTTTGCATCTTTTTTTAAGATGTTCAAACAATGGAGATAAAGAATCGGTAAAATAACCGGGAAGCATCGATTCATATTTTGCTTTTCTCAAAAGATATATGTCGAGATCGCGGGCTTCGTTTGAGAGTTTTCCCAACTTTGAAAATTCACTTTTAAGTTTGCTTGCCGTTGCCTGAGGGAAAATCCCTTTGAGCTGCCCCAAAATAGTTCGTGTTCTTCTAACCGCTACACGGTAATCGTGAAGAAATTCAATATCAGTATTCATTCTAATTCCTTCTTCATTTTTCAGCATCACATCGAAGAGGAGACGAAGAATATTTTTAGCCGCGTCCGGCGCCCGCAATTGGGGATCAATATTTATTTCAATTTTTGAATTATAATCGCACACAGTTTTTCCCGCTGCAGAGAGGCAGCGAAAATAAATATCTTCAACAGTATCAATGGAGCAGCTGCGCAGTATACCCAGCAATTCCAAATATTCACTCAAAACATTGCGTGACGGGTTCAGTTCCATTACTGTTACAATTGTTTCCCTTTTTTCATCACACTGCAATTTATATTCTTGCACACTTAACGATGCTACATTTCTGCGGACATCTGAAATGATTTTATAGTTCCGCATCTCTATGGAAATTGCCGCAACGGGGAGTAGAGCCCTTACGTCAATAACCGGTATCAATTTTGATTTTAACAAACTGTCCGGGAAATCCCACCAAAATTTCAAATGTTTTTTACCATGCAATTTTAGGGAAGCCGCCGTTGTTTTTTCATCCAACGACATTAGACTGTAACCTGCTGGCTGCTTTTTTAAGACCCAACCGTTTAGATAAATTCTCCAATCAAATGTATCTAAATACTCCAGGCTCCGTTTTGTTTTTTTGTTTTCGATAATTTTATATTTTTCGCCGATCTTTTTTAGCAGTTGATCAAGAATTGCTTGATCGGTAAGTATATATCTGTTTAGATTTCTCATAGATATTTAAGCTTTATTACAAGTGTGCGGAGCATTAGTGTAGAAGAAAATAGGAATAAAAATTATAAAAGCAGTGTTAAATTTTTGTTAAATGTTGGTAATGTGAAAATAATCATATTATCAAATTATTGGTATTTCAATTCAATCCAAAATTCGACTTTTTCCCCTTCCATCACAACCGGCGCCCATTTGCATTTGTAAAGAGAAGCAATCACATTGTCAACAAATCCCGGCTCCTTTATTGTGTTTTTTACAATTCTATGATCCTTTACCATCCCGTTCGTACCGATTTTGAGTGAAAATGTTACAAATCCGTCAATGTCATCATCCTTTGCGGGAACCACCCACAAGATCTGCCGAGGGGCAAAAGGGAGCGAGTTCAACACGCGAGGCCCGGTTCCGCCAAGCGATTCCACGGCGCCGTCACCTACATTGTCAGATGAAGCCAGCGTGTTGTCGTCCAATTCAACATCATCCAAAATTTCGGGATCGTCTATTTCAAAAAATAAATTTGTAATAACCGGTTGGGGCTGTGGAGCCGCCATCTGCGGCGTAGAGCTTTGATTTGTTGCTGGGATATCCATCACCGTGATAATCGGATCACCATAGACCGGGGTAACATCGTTCGATATTTTGGGATATGGGTAAACAAGAAAAGTAAATATGGATAACGCAAGACTAATGATAAGTCCAATTTTTAAATTTTTATTGTAGTTTAATATATCCTTCCGCTTAGTCATGATGAAATATAATCAAATCATTCCCATAAAATCACGGCATTTAAATTACTCACTACATTACTATTTCTCGGTTGATTCTATTTGAAATTTCCTCTCATAATGTTGCGGAAGGAAGTCGGCCACACCGTATCTTCCCCAATCGCCGAGTACGTTGATTGCAAGAATTTGTTTAGGATAACCGAATTGATCTAGGGTAACCTTACCTTCCGTAAGATGGAATGTTGATATCCATCCTTTGTAATCAATAAGCAACGGTTTATCCAAAGTAAATTGGTACTCATTCTTCTGTGAATTATAAACAAGAGTTGTATCCAATAATTCCTCGGCATCGCTGTCGCTGTAATAATAAATTTCCGGGCTTGAGTAATACCTTAAACTGTTGGTACGTGTATATGCTTTTCTAATTTTCCAGATGAATAGGAAATCACTCCCTATGAACTCATCATTCACAAGTGTAACAAGAAAGTGGCGCAGAGAGCCGAAGTATGCTTCTTCTCTATTATACTCCCAATCTGCCAACACATCCGGGTCATCACTTGTTAGTTCGGTAAACCTTGACTTCACAATAAACGTACATCCGCCGGTATTTTTATCGTATAAAAAATCGAGGAGCAAACAATCGAGATGATATCCAAGATCGATGTTGTCTATGCTCAACGGATTATCACACATTGCAAGCAAGGTAGATTCGGTCTCGAAGAAATTGATCTCTACCTCATTCTCAATTACACAATCATCGGCAAAGTATCTTTTCCCCAAGAAATGTTTTTTGAAGAGATCGAGCTGGTCGTACCATTCTTCCGGCGGCTCGGCTTGAATCGTTACATCATTTAATTTGTATACTTTTTCTGTGATGAAGAAATCAATCTTCGTCTCCATCGATTCCTTCACAACAACTAATTCATATTTCGGTTCATAACCAACCATAGAAGCGACAATTTCATAATTACCGGGGACAATAGATTTAATGAGATAATATCCATCATCATCAGTAGTGGAGCCCCAATATGTACCGGATAGATAAACATTTACTCCAACCAGTGCTTTGCCGGTTGATGCATCTTTTACGTAACCTGAGATTAAATTATCGTACGTTTGCGCGTTGGAAATATTACAAATGAGAGAAGCTAAGAACACTGTAGCTATAAAAGAAAATTTTCTTTTCATATGTGTTCACTAAGATTGTTTACGAAAGTAATGTAAATAGCGAAAATACTTTGATAATTAAAGCAAATATTATGCCTAAATGAAAGTAATATTTTTATTCAATTTCAAGCTCTGTTCGTTCTAAGACGTACTATATAGAATACATTCGTGTATAATTTCGAACACTTGCACCTGCAAAATAAATTGTGTGAAACCGGATAGTTGTAGAGCATTATTCGGCAAGGTATGGGAGTCTGTCCGAGAACTTAATAATCGGCAGACTGAGCGAAGTCGAAGTCTGCAAAACACGATAAAATTCTGGTTCGTCTTCGCTCACCTTCCGAAACAACGAGGTTCTCGGACAAGCTCATGGACCTTGCCGGACTAGTTCTTTTTGTTATGCAACAGACTCTTTTAGCCGTACCGGCTTACCATTGCATAATTGGAAGTTGTGAATCCGCCGCCGAAGCAATCCCTTAACTAAAATTTCAGTATGTTTCGTTAGAAATGATAATCGAACATCAAAAAAAAATAAATGTATTTTTATTCCCAACGGAATGAAGTAGATGAAGAGGCGGTTTTACCGGTAAGTGAATCGGTGATGTTCACGCTTAACATATAATCCCCCGGCTCGTAGTTGTTCATATCTATTTGCAGGAAGAGCTGCGGATCTTTTTCCTGAGTCTGATAATCCGAAGTAAACGTAATCCTATCATCGCTTGTTAAGCCGAGCAATGAAAGGATGCCGGTGAATATATTTCCCGAATCGGTTTCGTTACCCAATTTTGTTATAACAATTTCCTGCTGAAAATCGGTGAGCCTATTAGTGCCGATCTGAAGATTATAAATTTCATAATAGATGAAGAGAGGGAGATTTTTGTTGAATATTTTAGCCGGGTTAGGCAGAACCGAATAATCCCCCCGCTTGATCAATGAATTTTCACTTGAAGCAATTTCAACTTCTGTACCGAGTAGAATATCACTGATATTAAAACCGTTATGAGTAAATTTCCTCGCCTTGAACTTGAACCTGTTCGCGGAAACACCTTTATCGCCGTCGCGCATCAATTCGAAGGCGAACATACCGGAGTCGGGGGGCACTGTAATTTTAGTACTATTCACTAACAATTCAGCATCATCGACAAGAAATGTTTCGTTCAACTCCGCCGCTTTAATATCCCGTTTGGTTTTGTAGAGTTCGTTGTGATATTTATCGAAGAAGAAAAGTCCGAGTTGATGATCATAATTAATGTCTGCGGCAATGAATGCGCTGTCGGATAAATTCAATCCGTAGTTGATATAAACATCGGCTTGGTTCCTATCGTTTGTACTTCTGAACTGCGCAATGTTAAACGGCACATCGAATACCGGTCCTTCGAAACGGGGTTTGTACTCTTCGTGCTTAATTGTCTTTAAGTTTTCGGCGAACCATTGCGAGTCCCCGCTGAACTGGGGCTTGAATTTCCACTTGTCGGGTGTAGGAGCGCTGTATTGAAAATTACCCGAAGAAGCGAAATCTGTAAAGGCCAATGTCATATTGTCGAAGTACCAGACTTCGGTTTTCATCAAAGCGGCGCTGGGTGTCATCTGGGGTCTTATGCGCATACGCTGTCTCGGCTCGCCGTATCTTAAAACAAATTCCCCCATGTTGGACTGCCACCCGTTTATGCCCATATCCTCAACGGTAAAATGGAGTTTAGCAAAAGCAACGCGCGCGTAATGTTCAACAATTCTTTCATTAAAACCGGTAAGATATAACGGATCACTTATATCCCAATATGATTTGATGAACTGTTCCGTTTCCCAATCGGCATACTTGTCCATTATATCTTCGAATGCCGGTTCCAGCAATAATTTAGCCGACTCGTATGTATACTCTTTACGCTCTTCCCTATCCATTAATGAAAAGGCAATTTGAAACCGGCGGCTGGCTTCTTCAATTTCGGAAGTTTTATAATTGAGCAAACCAAGGTAAAGGTGCGTGTCCTTATCTCCTGCTTTGATAAGCGAACACTTGTTAAAATAAGAAATTGCTTTATCGAATAATGAAGCGTTCTCGTAAAGTTTGCCTAGTTTGAAATTGGAATCAAAATTGAGAGAATCGATAGATAAAGATTTCAGGAGGTACGACTCGGCTTCTTCGAAATCGGCCTGGGCATATTCTTCCAGGCTTCCCATAAAACCTTCTCCCATATCTCGTACAGAATTGTGGAATTCTTTGAAGTCTTCTTCTTTAAGCCGGGCAAGACTGTTCCATGCTTCCACCTGTTTGTGATCGAGGTCGATGATCTTTTTGTATTGATCGATGGCACTGAAGCGGGCGAAGTCCTCAAGCAATTTGGCGTAAGCATAACGGTAATCGATATTGTCTGGATCTCGCATAACCGACTGCCGGAAATGCTCCAATGCTTTGTTGCGCCAGAAATAGGTATCTTTTCTAAGATATAATTTTGCCAGTTCAAAATGTGAAGGTGCATCGTTGAATTTTAAAACGGAAGATTTAAATAAACTTTCCGCTTCTTTAAAATTCTCTTTTGCAAGAGCTTCCATTCCCTTGTTATAATAATCCTCTTGACCGCCGGTGAATATCTTTTGAAAAAATTCATCTGTATTGATATTTGAATACAGACCCACTCCTTGTGGCAAAAACGATCCAATCAAAAAGTAGGCAGCTAAAATTAGATTCATTGTAAATCCAAATGCTGAGTCAAATTACCTTTTTATATCCGCATAATAATATTTAGGCAGCATATCGGCAATTCCCTGCAAAGTCCAGTCACCTAAAACTTCCAATCCCATATCATCGTGAAGATACCCGAACTCATCAATCGTAACTCTACCGTAAGGCAGATGCAAAAACGACACTTTATTCTTGTTAACATACGGATCTTTGTAAGTAACTCTTAGATAGTCAGGGAAATATAAAATATGTTCGTTCGGGAAAAATCCTCTCTGCAGGAGTGAGTCGCTTGTAGTAATCGGATTGCTTACCCGGAACTCTTTCCACATAGGACTTTCGCAGGTTTCTACTTTATAGCCTCGCGTGTATATACTGTCAACTTTCAATGTTTTTAAAAAATGATCGAGAGAACCTTCGTAAGCAATGCGGCGGTTTTTTTTCCAATAGTTTGTAATCACTTCATTTTCAGCTTCCATAGCTCTAAAAGTCGGTGATATTTTATATTGCACTCTTTGGTTCTTTTCATCATAAATAAATTTTTGAATTATACAATTAATCTCAAAACCCAGCGCGTTATTTTTGATAACCAACGGCTCCCTCGAACTTGCCGCAAGAATTCCATCTTTAGATTTACTGAAATCAATCATAATTTCATTTTCTATTCTGCATTCCACCGCAAATTCAGATATACCGAGAAATAATTTTTTAAAATCTATTAGGTTTTTTTTCCATTCATCTGGTCTTTCGGCGGCTACTTCAATTTCTCCGTACTCGTATATTTTTTGCTTGAGGTGAACATCCATTTTTAAAACCGAGTTGTCTCTTAACCTGATAGCTTTGGTATCCGCTTCATAACCAATCATTGAAACAACCAGTTCAAGCTGGTCTGCCGGTAATTTCTTTATGTGATAATATCCGTTCAGATCGGTAGACGTACCCCACATAGTACCGGAGATAAAAACGTTAACGCCTACAATGGGTTTACCGTCGCTTGCATCCAGTACTCTTCCTTTTACTTCACTTGTAAAACTTTGTGCATTTGACTTATACCCCGATGCAATAGAAATCAATATTAAAATTATGAGAAAATTCTTTTGTTTCATACTACTCCCTTTGGTGTAATAAATATTGCTAAACGACTCCCCTCGTTTTCCAATGCATTACAGCTAAAAAAATCTATATCCACTTTATTTATTGTGCAAAGTCAGGTAAAGTGAAATTATAATACAATACAAATCTTATAAAATAAATGGAATAATTTAGACCCGAATTGAGTTTTAACTTTCAACAATCAACAATAACAACAAAGTTAAGTTGCACCGATTTTTTATTTAACGTCGAAATAATATTTAGGCAGCATATCGGCTACGCCAAGTCTTCCCCAGTCACCGTTGATATTGAAAGGGATCACTGTTTCAGGATAAGCAAATTCATCAAGTATAACTTCCTGCTGAATTAATTTAATCCAAGAAACGGTCTCTTTGTGAATGTATTTTACCTGAAGATATTTATCAAAAGAGAGTCTGAATTTTTCATTGTCCGAATCTTTAGTCATAATTGAATCTGCACGAATAATTTCTTGCGGAGATTTGTTTTCTTCCGGTTTGTCGGTAAGCCACATATAGTATCCTTGTTCCTCATGGTTTCCTTTAATAAGACTTACCAGGAAATGATGCATAGAACCAAGGTAGGCACGTTCACGGTTTTCGGTCCAATCATCAATCTCTTCTTTATTTCGATTAATTAGCTCAACAAATTTAGGCTGGAATATATATTTAAGTGTGTTGTTGGAAAAATCATAACAAAAATCTCTAAGCACACAATCAACGCGGAAGCCAAGCCCCCGGTTTACAACTACAATTGGGCGGTCGCACCTCGCAATCAGCTTTCTATCCTTAATTGAAAAATTAATCTGAAATTCATTCGTGATTGTACATCCCCAAGCATATTCTGATTGACCGAGAAAAAACATTTTAAAATACTTTAAATATTCAAACCACTCTCTTGGCCTTTCGCTTATTATATTTACGTCGTTTATTTCGTAAACAGTGGGAATCAAATTACAATATAATTTAAACTCCTCTCCTTTATTAAGCTGCAGCTCTCTTGAATTAACTTCATAACCAATCATAGAAGCCACAACAATGTGCTTCCCCGCAATTATATTATTAATTATGAAATATCCATTCTCATCGGTTGAGGCTCCCCATAGAGTGCCGGAGATAAACACATTCACCCCTATCAAAGGCTCCTGTGTTTTCTTATCCAATACATAACCTGAGATTTTACATTTGGTATCCTGGGCTTGAATAGAAGTAATAAACAAGGACAATAATACAATTGTTGTAATGAACCTAAAAGTTGAGATCATATTACAATTTCAATAATTATAAAATTTTTGTGTAAGGCAGACAGAATTCCATTATAAGATAACTCTAAAATACCAAAATGAAAGTACTTTTTTAAGTGTATTATTTTCTCGGTTTTTTTCACCTGATGATTTTAAAAAATTACCGACTATAATACATGAATAAATTAAAACTACAAATAAGTTTTATTATTTGTAACCATTTTGTCCCGTTGTACGTCCAACCAACTAGAAATGAAAAACTATTCAATTAGATTTACTTTATATCATCGGAGTGAATATTTTGCTAAAATTAACTGGAGAATTCATGAGGTATATTTTTACAGCCATCCTATTTTTAACGGCATCTGTCTTCGCACAAAACGGAATTAAAGTTCTTCATCTCAATAAAATTGACACGGATATTTCAGTTGACGGTTTGATTGACCCAGCATGGGGAAATGCAGATTCTGTTTCCGACTTTATCCAATACTCCCCTTATCATAATACAGAACCGACCAGACGAACAGTGGCGAAAGTTTTAACAACCGACGACGCAATATATTGCTTGATGATTTGCTACGACAACAGCGGGGAGATTTTAAAAAATACCGGGATGCTCGACGATAACAGCGGTGATAAAGTTTCTTTCATGATCGATACATTCGGCGATAAAAGGACCGGTTATAAATTTGCCGTTTCGGCTACCGGTGTAAGATCCGACTGCCGCCTTCTGGACGACGCACGCAACCGCGATTACAGCTGGGACGGAATATGGTTTGCCGATTCTAAAATTTATGACTGGGGATTCATTGTTGAAATGGAAATTCCTTATAAGTCAATTCAATATGATGAGAATCTAACCGAATGGGGTTTGGATTTCGACAGATGGCGCCCGCAGAATAGTGAAGACATTTACTGGTGCGAATATGATGAAACTGCCGGGCAGAGAATCGCTCAATTCGGAAAACTAGTATTCGAAAATTTCAAACCGACGGTTAAAGGATTAAACTTGGAACTCTACCCGGTTGGAATTGCAAAAGCAACATATTTACAAGACGATAAATATAAAATTGATCCGAATGCCGGGTTGGATATTTTTTACAACCCATCTCCTGCACTTACATTTCAATTTACTGCCAATCCTGATTTTGCACAAATAGAAGCCGATCCGTATGATTTCAATATTTCCCGTTTCGAATCCTATTTCGATGAAAAACGCCCCTTCTTCACCCAAGGGAAAGAAGTTTTCACGGCATCAGGAAGACAAAGAAACAGCGGTTTTTACAGACCAATGGAATTCTTCTATTCAAGAAGAATTGGCAAAAAACTTTCCGACGGCACTGAAGTTCCTCTATCATTCGGCACAAAAGCTTTCGGGAGAATGGGTGACTGGGAATACGGCGGTTTTATTGCCCGCACGGAAGAGGCCCAATGGTGGGATGATGACGACAGTACAACAGTAATCGAACCAAAAGCATTTTTCGGATCCGCAAGAGTGAGTACGCAGATTATGGAAAATTCATCTATAGGTGTCTTATTCGTGGGAAAACATACGGCGGGGAACAATTACGGTGTACTCGATATCGACGGTGCATTAAGAGGGCGTGATTATCAACTCGCTTATCAGATTGCGCGATCATTCAAAAACTCCCAAGGCGATTTTGCATTTTCGGCCGGACTAACAAATTTTATGAATACATGGATTACTGCTGCACGAACAAGATATGTAGGAAAGAATTTTGACATCGACCAAATAGGATATGTACCATGGAAAGGAACAGCCGAGTTTGTCGCGTTCACCGGACCCCGATGGTATTTTGAAGAAGGATATGTAAGATCTATACTCTTGTATGCCGGTCCTATTGTAAATTGGGAGGATGCCGATAATTATACCGACTTAGGATTGCTTTTAGGTTACAATATGCAATTTAGAGATAACTGGGGTGGCGAGATAAACTTCACATTATCCAAATCTAAAGATGAAGGCGTCTATTACGATTACTATTCAACTAACTTAAGTACTTGGTATAATATTTCACCGGTTTGGAATGGAAACCTTTGGGGGGGATATGAAAAAACCTATAACTTCTCAAGGGAATATCTTGCTTTTTATTCCTGGGTTGGAGGACGTATTGAATGGACACCGTTGGATATCTTGGAATTGGGAACCGAGATTAATATGTGGATTGAAGGGAACCCCGGCGGCGGTGTTGAAGACATAACATATAATGCGCGCCCTACTCTTTCACTTACTCCTTTCAACAATTTTAATATTCGATTGTATGTTGATAATTTATACACCAAGTCTTCGGATAAAATGGAACAGCTAATTATGGGATTGTTATTTTCCTACAATTTTTCACCTAAGAGCTGGATTTATTTTGCACTTAACGAAGTTCATGATAGAAGCGATGAATATAACAGCAGCGGAACTTTACTCCCAAACAGGATGCATACACGCGCAAGAGCAGCCGTTTTAAAAATTAAATATTTGTACTACTTCTAATCGGACAGTTCCCGGTAAAGATTAAAATTGACATCATTAAAGAAACTCCGTTCAGGGGTTTCTTTTTGCCCCTCTTTCCATTTTTTTTTGGAACTTTCAAGATATTATATTAGTCCAACGTCAAAAATTTTTATTTATACTGAGGGGGGAAAATGAAAAATATTTTCATTTTTATTTTGCTTTCTTTTGCTTCATTTCTTTTTGGTCAAAACGAAAATAAAATTCTTCACATTAAATCAACTCTCCACGAAATTAATATTGACGGACAAATTGATGATGTTTGGAGTGAAGCCGATTCGGTTGATAATTTCTTCCAATTTACTCCCATTTGGGGTGAGCCGCCTCAGCATAGAACAGTGGCAAAAATTTTGATGAATAAGGAATCCATTTTTGTTTTAATGATTTGCTACGATCAAAAAGAAAATATTATTACAAATACAGGCCTGCTCGATCAGCAGTCAACCGGAGGTGTTTCGGTTATGTTCGATACATTCAACGATAAACAACAGGCTTACAAATTTCACGTTACTCCATCCGGACAAAGAGGCGACTGTAAATTGTTAGATGACGCACGCACACGCGATTACAGCTGGGACGGAGTATGGTTCTCCGATGCAAAAATTTATGATTGGGGATTTGTTGTGGAATGGGAAATTCCATTTAAGTCTATTCAATACGATGAAACAGCTACAGAATGGGGTTTGGATTTCGACAGGTGGAAAGCCGGCCTCAATGATTTATACTGGTGCAAGTTTGACCAAAATGTGGGACAAAGAATTTCACAATTCGGTCGTTTGATTTTCGATCAACCTATTCCGCCCAACACGGGACTGAATTTGGAAATCTATCCTGTTGGAATTGCTAAAGCAAAATACCTTGGAGACGATAAATATAAAATTGATCCTAATGCAGGCTTGGATATTTTTTATAATCCTTCCTCTCAATTAACTTTGCAGGGAACCGTAAACCCCGACTTTGCACAAATAGAAGCTGATCCGTTCAGATTCAACATTTCGCGTTACGAAACCTACTTCAACGAAAGACGCCCATTTTTCACTGAGGGAAACGAAATTTTTGCTCCCTCTGGCAATGACAGGAATTCAGGTTTCTACAGCCCGTTGGAATTATTTTACCCGAGAAGAATCGGCAAAAAACTCCCCGATGGAAAAGAAGTACCGCTTCTATTCGGAGCTAAAGCTTTCGGCAGAATTAACGATTGGGAATACGGCGGTTTTGTGGCTAGAACAGAAGCTACAGATTATTCAACCAACGGTAACAATCTAACCGAGCCGGGGGCATATTTCGGATCGGCCAGAGTGAAGAAACAAATCTTCGGCAATTCCACTGTTGGTGTTTTACTCGTCGGCAAACATACCCAATCAACTAACTATGGTGTTCTCGATATAGACGGCGCATTCAGAGAATCCACTTGGCAATTGGCTTATCAAGCTGCACGATCTTTCAAAGGATCAGATGGGGATTTTGCCCTATCGACTGGCTTTTTACAATTCGGCGAAAGCTGGAATAATTCCGCCAGTATTCGTTATATCGGTGAGAATTTTGACGTTGACCAAATCGGGTATGTGCCATGGAAAGGAACAACACGCTTTCAGGTGCAAACGGGACCCGTATGGTACCCCGAAGAAGGAGCCATCAGACAAATTCTTCTTCAAGGAGGGATTACATTTTATAATGAGAAAATAGACGCTTACACCGACAAACAATTATCACTAGACTTGAATGTAAACTACAGGACCAATTGGGGTTACAGCGTATCTTTGGATCTTGGTAAATCGAAAGACAACGGTAAAGAATTTACATCCTATAATGCTTCCGCAAGTCTATATGCCTTCATGTCTTCCGAATGGAACGGGAATGCTTATGTTGCTTATCAAAAAACTTATAATTTTTTTAGAGATTACCTTGCCTTCTTTTCAAACTTCGGCGGATCATTCGCATATAGACCGATAAATATTTTAGAAGTAGGAACATCTTTCAATATGTTCGTAGAAGGTAATCCTGATGGCAACGTTGAAGATATCACTTGCAATGCCCGGCCTTATTTTTCATTAACACCGGTCAATGATTTGAATGTAAGAGTCTACGCAGACAATCTGTATCTTCGTTCTTCAAAAAAAATGGAGAGAATTATTTTCGGACTTTTATTCGCATATCAATTTTCACCGAAGAGCTGGATCTATTTTGCGCTCAATGATATTTACGATAGAAGTCCACAGGTTGACGGTATTGGCAATCCTATTTATAATCAACTCCATTTGAGAGACAGAGCAGCTGTAACGAAAATTAAGTATTTGTATTATTTTTAGCTCTGTTGCAATTGACACATACTTTTTTAATTTTAATCCCGCAACAGCGGGGTTTTTATGCACGGTTATAAACAATTAGAACATACGGCAGATATTGCAATTGAAATTTATGCGGACTCCATTGTCAATCTTTTTCATGCAGGGCTGGATGCTTGGTTGGATTTATCTTTAAGCGGTACTGAATATAATCCTAGCATTGTGTTAAAAATCGAATTAGCCGGTAATACTTATGAAGAATTACTAGTCGAATTTTTGGGTGAGATAAATTTCCAACTGCATGTTAATAAAATGCTCTTTAGTCAGATTAATCATATTTTACTTTCAGAGAATAAGGGGAAATATTTTCTTAATTCGGAAATTGCTGGTGAAGAGATCGACTTCGATAAATTCTACATCAAAGAAGAGATAAAAGCAGTAACATTCCACCAGGCAGAGATAATTGAACAAAATAATTTATTAATAACAAAAGTTGTATTTGACATCTAAATTTTTTTGGGATTACATAAGAGATTTTCCGTAGAACTTACACGAATGCATTTCTTGCAATAATATTTCGGTTGGGAAATTTCTTTTTTAATTTCCTCTTTAAGGATCTTCATCTCATCTCCCTTTAAGTGGCAGAAGGCCTTATTTAATTTTGCCATAATTTCTATTTTAATCAATTTTTGTTGTTACCAATAGTTAACCAATTTTTAACTCAAATGATTCCCTTGTGCAAAATATTCTTATTCGTTAAATAATTTTATATTTTCCAGTTGATAATTATGTAGAGTAAACGATATGAATATTAAAGGGATTGAATTACAAAAGATTCATGATAATCTTTGGGAAATTTCTCCACACGGCGGAATGAAAGTGCCGGGACGCATTTACGCAACACAAAAAATGCTGGAGAAATCCATCAGCAATGATGAAGCATTACAACAAGTGGTTAATGTTGCGCACCTGCCCGGCATTCAAAAATACAGTTTGGCTATGCCTGACATCCATTGGGGCTACGGATTCCCTATTGGAGGAGTTGCTGCAACAGATTATGATAACGGCGTCATCTCACCAGGCGGGGTTGGCTACGATATAAACTGCGGCGTGCGGGTCGCTGTAACATCACTTGAATACACATCATTGCAAAAGCACATGAAAAAGTTGGTTGATAATTTATTCAATAATGTGCCGACAGGTGTAGGATCAAGCGGAGCAATAAGAAAATTATCACTGAAAGAAACGAAAGATGTTTTGGTGAAAGGTTCCGAATGGGCAATTGAAAACGGTTTCGGCTCACAAGATGATTTACTCCACACAGAAGAAAACGGTAAGTTAACAGATGCCGATCCATCCACAGTTAGTGACCGCGCAATTCAACGCGGACTTGACCAAGCTGGAACACTAGGCAGCGGGAATCACTTTCTAGAAATTGATGTGGTTGAAGAAATTTTTGATGCCAATGCCGCTGATGTAATGGGACTATTCCCTGGACAAATTGTTATTCAAATTCATTCCGGTTCGCGCGGGCTAGGTTACCAGGTTTGCGATGACTATCTCAAAACATTGGTAAATGCGGAAAAGAAATACGGGTTCAATCTCCCCGACCGCCAGCTCGCTTGTGCACCAATCAAATCGGGAGAGGGAGAGAATTATCTTGCAGCTATGAAATGCGCAGCAAACTTTGCATGGAACAACCGGCAGATAATGATGCACCTTGCAAAGAAAAGCATAATGCAGACACTGAACATGCCGGAGAGTCAACTCGGTTTCAGATTGATTTACGATGTTTGCCACAACATCGCGAAAATTGAAGAACATGAAATTGACGGGAAGATGAAGAAAGTATGCGTTCACCGTAAAGGAGCCACTCGTGCTTTCATGCCGGGAAGTGACCAGATACCGGCACGATATAAATCAATCGGTCAGCCAGTTCTAATTCCCGGAGATATGGGGAGATATTCCTTCATCGCCGTCGGTACCGAAAAAGCGATGACTGAAACATTCGGTAGCACATGCCATGGCGCCGGGCGTTTGCACAGCAGGCATGAAGCAATCAAAATGAGTAAAGGCCTAAACTTGCGTGATGAAATTGATAAAAGCGGTGTCATTGTTCAGGCAAAAGGATTTAAAACAATTGCCGAAGAAATGCCGTATGCGTATAAAGATGTAGCCGACGTTGTGGATGTAATGCATAAATCAGGTATCAGCAAAAAAGTTGCAAAGCTTAAACCGGCAGGTGTTATTAAAGGGTAATTTTGAGGAGTCCGGATTTGTAGAACGACGAAGAATCAAATTATTAGAAAAGATTCCACCTTTCATCAAGATGGAATCTTTAATCTTATTACCATCTAAAACAACTCATCAACAGACAAATATCTTTCACCTGTATCATAATTAAATCCTAATACTCTGCTTCCGGCTGGAATTTCCGTTAATTTTTTATTAATGGCTACCAATGTTGCGCCAGAGGAAATACCTCCCAGAATCCCTTCTTCCCTAGCTGCTCTTTTAGCAAATTCGAATGCTTCTTCTTTACCGATTTGAATTGTTCCATCCAAAATTTCTGTATGAAGATTCTTAGGAATAAATCCGGCGCCGATTCCCTGCAGGGGATGCGGTCCCGGTTTACCGCCGCTAATAATAGGAGATAATTCAGGTTCAACTGCAAAGACTTTCAGATTGGGAAACTTCTCTTTCAATATTTCGGCTACACCTGTAATGTGTCCGCCGGTACCAACACCGGTGATTAAATAATCAATTCCTTCCGGGAAGTCTGCAATAATTTCCTGCGCTGTTGTACTTTTGTGAATTGCTATGTTCGCCGGATTTTCAAACTGCTGGGGCATCCATGAATTTTCAATTTTTCCCAACAATTCTTTCGCTTTTTCTATTGCTCCTTTCATTCCCAATTCACGGGGTGTAAGTTCAAATCTTGCACCATAAGCCGACATTAATTTTCTTCTTTCCACCGACAAAGATTCCGGCATTACCAGAATTAAATGATAACCTTTTACTGCGGAAACCATTGCAAGCCCTATACCTGTATTGCCCGACGTCGGCTCGATGATCACACTTCCGGGTTTAAGCAGCCCTTTTTCTTCGGCGTCATTTACCATCGACAAAGCTATTCTGTCTTTTATGCTTCCCCCCGGGTTGGCGCGTTCAAGTTTCAACCACACTTCTGCTTTGTTACCGAATAATTTATTTATCTTAACATGAGGAGTATTGCCGATTGTTTCAAGAATATTATGCACTTTCATTTTTATTTCCTTTCTATATTACAAAATCTAGTGGTTCGTTGTTGTGCCCGTTTTGTCTTACTTTAACTTCACTGGTATGATAAACAACCGAGTTTGGAAGAACACTTTGTGTTATCCAAGTATTACCACCTATTACACTATCTCGACCAATTACCGTATCGCCCCCCAGAATAACAGCCTGCGAATAAATAACAACATTATTTTCAATGGTGGGATGGCGCTTCTTCTTAGCCAATTTTTTGTCTACACTCAATGCGCCCAACGTTACACCTTGATATATTTTAACGTTGTCGCCGATCAGAGTAGTTTCACCAATCACTATCCCGGTTCCGTGATCGATGCAGAATGATTTCCCTATCACTGCGCCCGGATGAATATCAACACCCGTGTTTTGATGAGCGTATTCGGTCATTATGCGGGGAAGTATCGGGACTTTCAAAACAAAGAGTTCGTGAGCTAATCTATAAACCGCAATAGCCGTGAATCCCGGATATGCAAATATCACCTCGTCAATACTTTGCGCCGCGGGATCGCCTTTAAACATCGCTTCGGCATCTAACCATAATTTTTTGTTGACTTCCGGAATTTTGCTGATAAATGACGATGCGGTTTCATCCGCTTTTGGTTCGGCAATATTAAGCGCCAATAAAAGGTTTTTTAGATTTCTTCTAAGCAGCTGTAACTTACTTTCAATTTCAGCCGGACTGTAATAAACATGCTCGGTAAAGTGAGGAAACAGCAATTGCAGTATATCATTTATGAAATTATGCGTTTCCTTTTTGATAGGCGAAATTCTTATATGCGATTTACGAATCTTCAACAGTTCCGATGCAAATGCACCGAGTTTATTCTTTTCCAAAATATTTCTCCTTAGATAAAATAAAATTTTAAAATCGAGTTTATAATCGAGGATCAGCCGATTGGTTTCAACATATGCAGGTGGATAGATAGCCGAAGTCTCTTAAAAAGTCTTCTTGCAATTTTATAACGAACAATATTTTATTTTCATTTTTCATTTAATTTACTTTCGTATTGCTTTGATTTTATGAAAACATCAGCCGCTCTAAGTTAGTTCATTAAAATTAGTGAATTTGATTACAACATGTTTCTTATATTTGAGTAATGAATTTTACAAATAAAAGACGGTAATAAAATGCAGAAAAAAGTGAACGATCTTGTTGTATGGACGGAAGGCAATCCAAAAAAGAAACCGATCATTTTTATCCACGGTTTCCCATACGATCACACGATGTGGCATAATCAAATAAGTGCCTTGAAAAATGATTTCTATTGTATATCCTACGATTTGCGCGGATTAGGGCAAAGCAAGCCTGGCGACGGGCAGTACACGATGGAAATGCACGTTGACGATCTTTTTTCGGTAATAAAAGAATTGAAATTGAGAAAGCCGGTTGTATGCGCTCTTTCAATGGGAGGTTATATCACTCTTAGAGCTGTTGAGAGGGATCAATCGAAATTCAAAGCTCTTGTTTTGTGTGATACAAAATCGGAAGCAGATACCAACATGGGTAAACTCACCCGTGCATCAGCAATAAAACTGATTAATGAAAAAGGTGTGGAAAAATTTGTTGTTCCTTTCGTGAAAAACTGCTTTAGCGATATCACATTAAAGGAAAAGAAGAGAAGAATAGTCTACACTGAAACTCTGGACAAAGCGCTTAAAACTAAAGCCGTCGGATTAAAAGGGGCATTACTAGCGATGGCAGGTCGCACCGACACATCCGAATTTTTACCGAAGATTACAATTCCTACTCTGCTTATTGTGGGGCAATTGGATAAATTAACTCCTCCTAATGTGATGAAAGAGATGTCGGGGAAAATTCCTAATTCCGATTTCGGAATCGCCCCGCGTGCGGGTCATATGGCCCCGCTGGAAAACCCGGGATTTGTTACGGATATGATTAAAGGTTTCGTAGGACAGTTTTGAAAACTGTCCTACTAGTGAAACACAACTTCGTAATCGATAAACACTTTGTCTTTGTAATTAAATTTCGCGCTGAAAAATTTATCTTCAAACAACCAAGGTATAAATATCGAATCCCCTTCCCATAAATTGAGCTCGGTTAATTTATCGTTCGGTATCCATTCCAGCTTACCTTCGGGTGAGTCGATCAGCTCCCCTTGGCAGCCGTCGAATTTGAAGACGAAAACATACCAATCGTTTTTACCGTCGAACAAAGGGAAAGTTATAAAACCTTTCATGATAGGATTTTCCACGGTTAGGCCTGATTCTTCTTTAATTTCTCTAACGGCGCATTCTTCCGGAGTTTCTCCATCCTCAAACTTTCCGCCGAGCCCGTTCCATTTTCCTTCGTGAAAATCGTTTTCTTTTTTATTCCTGTATAGCATTAATGTCATTCCGTCTTTCATCACATAACAAAGTGTCGCCAGAATTTTCATTTTTTTATCCGTTGAAATTGTTTAGAAATGTTGAACTCACTGAAAACCGGTAATAAAAAAACCACGGCAGATTATTATTTTTTTTCTTTTGAGGGAATTACCGATTCAAGTATGTCGGAAATTGCATCAAGTTCTTCGAAGAACCATATGATCTTTTCGTTCTTAGCACGGCCGCTGTCGCGTATAAGGGCAAACCATAATCGCGTTTCGTTTAATGATTTTAGTGAATAATTTATATAGTAAGAAACATCATCCGTGTTATCGGCTGCTTGCGCTTCAATGTAACTACCGATTACACTAGTGCCGCTGTTGAACAACTCATCCCCCATTTTTCTTGAGACATTGTCATCAGGCAGCAGATCGATAAACTCAATCAACTTAAGCGTAAGAAAGTATAACCGTTTTCTGAAATCGGCTTTTAATTTAATTCCTTCAAATTTCATCCGGCACCTGTGAAATCGACAACACTTTTATATACTACCAGCTAAGGTATAATTCTTTCTGCAAATAATTCTGCACATAATCCGCAATGCCGTCTTCCAGCGAAGAAATCGTTTTTGCATAACCTGAGTTTTTCAACTTATCCAGATTCGCTTGTGTGAAATATTGATATTTTTCTTTTAGATATTCGGGCATATCAATGTACTCAATATCCACAGGTTTTTTCAATGCTTTAAATACCGCGCTAACAAGATCATTCCATGAACGTGCATTCCCGGTTCCTATGTTGAATAACCCGTTAATTTCTTTATTCTCAAGAAAGTGGAGAACCATGTCAACGGCATCTTTAATGTAAATAAAATCTCTCTTCTGTTCACCGTCTTTATATTCAGGTCGGTATGATTTGAAAAGCTTTACTTTACCTGTCTCCATCACCTGCTCAAAAGCTTTATGAACAACGCTTCGCATATCCTCTTTGTGGTATTCATTTGGACCGAAGACGTTAAAAAATTTCAACCCTACAATCTTATCAAGCAAACCATTCATCTTGGCCCAATAATCGAACATCTGTTTTGAATAACCGTACATATTTAAGGGCCTTAATTTATCCAGCTCCGATTCTTCATCGTCGTATCCCTGTTCACCATTCCCGTACGTAGCCGCAGAAGATGCATAGATAAATCTAACATCGCGTCTTAGGCAATATTTTGCCAAATCCATTGTGTATCTATAATTATTATGAAGAAGATAATCTGCATCTTTTTCCGTTGTAGCCGAGCAAGCCCCCATGTGAATAATTGCCCCTGCACCGAAAGGAAGAAAATCATCTTCAATCATATTATAAAATTCGTCTTTGTGAAATATCTCGGCAAATTTAAGGCCATTAAGATTTTTCCACTTCTCACTTTTTTGAAGCTCATCTACAATTACAATATTATCTTGCCCCATTTGATTCAACTTCCATACAACAGCACTTCCTATAAAACCTGCTCCGCCTGTAACGACTATCATTTTATCTCCATATAGCTAATTTTATATTGCAATCTAATTTAAGTATATTGAACTTCATCTACAAAAATATGTTATCCTGTATAGAACCCTTATAAGGAATTTAAGAAAAGATGTTACTTGAATCACTTAAATTTTTTGGTGATGAGTAGAAATATAAAACATAATCGGCGTTCTATTCGGCTTCCAGGTTTTGATTATGCCGAGGGGAATTGGTTTTATGTTACGTTGTGCACGCATCAACACAAAATGCTGTTTGGTAATGTAGAAAATGGGAAAATGCATTTTAATAAATTTGGAAATATTGAACGCTATGAATGGTTAAATACAAAAAAGATCCGAGATAATGTTGATTTGGATTATTACGTTATTATGCCGAATCATTTACATGGTATCCTGATAATAACACACAAAGAAAGTAGGGACACGGAGCTCCGTACCCCAACGACAGAATCTTTTGGGAGACCTGTACCAGGTTCGTTACCAACAATAATTCGATCGTTCAAAGCAACCGTAACAAAACAAATAAACGAATTACGCGGATCACCGGGCAAACCAGTTTGGCAAAGAAATTATTATGAGCGTATTATTAGAAACGAAAAAGAATTATGTAATATTCGTAATTACATTTTGAACAAACCCCGCTAATGGGAATAGGAGAAAGGAATACCGGAGAATTTAGACTTATGAAATTAACAGAGATAAAGAAAATACTTGAAGAAAGAATTTTAGTGCTGGACGGCGCAATGGGAACGATGATTCAGCGATATAAATTATCTGAAGCCGATTACAGGGGGGATCAATTCAAAAATCACCTGGTAGATTTGAAGGGCAACAACGACCTGTTATCGCTAACCCAGCCCGGCATTATTAAAGAAATCCACCGCGCTTATCTCGAGGCAGGATCGGATATCATCGAGACCAACACATTCAACGGCACGGCGATATCACAAGCCGATTATAAAACCGAATCTTTTACTTATGATATAAATTTCGCTTCCGCAAAAATTGCTAAAGAAGTCGCTGTTGAATTTACAAATGCGAATCCCGGCAAACCCCGTTTCGTTGCAGGAGCGTTGGGACCGACCAACAAAACCGCATCCATTTCTTCCGATGTAAACGATCCCGGTTTCCGTGCTGCAATATTCGATGACTTCGTAAACGCATATAAAGAACAGGCGCGCGGACTTATAGACGGTGGCGCTGATATTCTCCTGATCGAAACAATATTCGATACGCTCAACGCCAAAGCGGCAATCTATGCAGTTCAGGAATATTGCGAAGCAATAAGCAAAGAAATACCGATCATGATTTCCGGAACTATTGTTGATCAAAGCGGAAGAACATTATCCGGCCAAACAACAGAAGCATTTTGGATTTCCATATCACACACAAAAAACTTGTTGAGTGTAGGGCTTAACTGTTCACTAGGCCCCAAGCAGATGCGCCCTTTTATTAAAGAATTATCGAATATCGCCACAAGGTTTGTGAGTTTGTATCCAAACGCCGGGCTGCCGAATGAGTTCGGCGGATACGACGAAACACCGGACGACATGGTAACCGTATTGAACGATTACGCAAAGAACGGATACTTCAACATCGTAGGGGGATGCTGCGGCACAACTCCCGATCATATCCGCGCATTCGCGGAGATCACCAAACATTTCGAGCCAAGAAAGATTCCTCATGTAGAACCCTATTTACGTTTGAGCGGTTTGGAACCTCTGACACTTCGCCCCGACTCCAACTTCATCAACATCGGCGAAAGAACAAATGTAGCAGGGTCAAAAAAATTCGCCCGGCTTATCAAGGAAGGAAATTACGAAGATGCATTATCCGTTGCCCGCGATCAGGTTGAAAACGGCGCACAGATAATTGATGTTAATATGGATGAGGCAATGATTGATTCCGAGAAAGCGATGTTCAAATTCCTAAACCTCGCTGCGGCGGAACCTGAAATTGCCAAAGTGCCGGTAATGCTAGATTCATCAAAATGGTCGGTAATTGAAACTGGGTTGAAATGCCTTCAGGGTAAAGGAATAGTTAACTCGATAAGCCTCAAAGAAGGGGAAGAAGTATTCAAAGATCATGCAAAGAAAATTTTACGATACGGCGCCGCTGTGATTGTGATGGGATTCGACGAACAAGGGCAGGCCGATACATTCGAGCGGCGAATCGAAATTGCAAAGCGCGCCTACAAAATATTGACGGATGAAATCGGCTTCCCGCCGCAGGATATAATTTTCGATCCGAATATCTTTGCAATAGGCACCGGGCTCGAAGAACATAACACATATGCAATCGATTATATCGAAGCAATTAAATGGATAAAAGCCTATCTGCCGCTCGCGAAAATTTCCGGTGGGGTGAGTAACTTATCATTTTCATTCCGCGGTAACGATACGGTTCGTGAAGCGATGCACTCTGCATTTCTCTATCACGCAATCAAAGCCGGGATGGATATGGGAATTGTGAACGCCGGACAGCTGGAAGTTTACGAAGAAATTGATAAAGATTTATTGGAAAGAGTTGAGGATGTTATCTTCAACAAACGCCCCGACGCGACCGAAAGATTAATCGACTTCGCGCACAAGATAAAACAAAAAGATAAAACGGAAGCCAAAGTTGAAGAATGGCGCTCGGCCCCGGTTGAAGAGCGGCTCAAACATGCGTTGATAAGAGGAATAGTAGATCACATTGATGAAGATACCGAAGAAGCGCGGAGAAAATATCCTGTGCCGCTGGAGGTTATCGAAGGTCCGTTGATGGACGGAATGAATGTAGTTGGTGATTTGTTCGGCTCAGGCAAAATGTTTCTTCCGCAGGTTGTAAAGAGTGCACGGGTAATGAAAAAATCCGTTGCCTATCTCCTTCCGTTTATCGAAGCGGATAAAGAAAAGCATGGAAAGAGAACAAGCGCGGGAAAAATTCTTCTAGCAACTGTTAAAGGTGACGTTCACGATATCGGCAAAAATATTGTTGGTGTGGTGCTAGGCTGCAACGGTTACGAAATTATCGATCTCGGCGTAATGGTTCCTACCGAAAAAATAATCTCAAAAGCAATTGAAGAAAATGTTGACATTGTCGGTTTAAGCGGATTGATCACTCCATCATTAGATGAAATGGTGCACGTCGCTTCCGAAATGGAACGTGCGCAATTGAATGTTCCGCTTCTTATCGGCGGGGCTACAACGTCGCGTGTTCATTCCGCTGTAAAGATCGCGCCTAAATACAACGGCCCCACTATACATGTACTCGATGCATCGAAAAGTGTGTCTGTAGTGAGCAATTTACTTAGCGAAACCAATAAACAGAAATTTGTCGACGGAATAGCCGATGAGTATAACATAGTCCGGGCGAATCATTCCAAAAGAAACGATTCGAAAAATTATATTACTATCGAAGAAGCGCGCGAAAACAAATTACAAATCGATTGGGACAATACAGCAGTAACCAAACCCGTAAAACTTGGCGTTACATATTTCAATGATTTTTCTCTTGAAAAAATCAAAAATTATATCGACTGGACACCTTTCTTCACCGCGTGGGAACTGAAAGGAAAGTATCCGGAAATTTTCAATCGCGATCACGGCAATGAAGCAAAAAAACTTTTCGACGACGCAAATGCGCTGCTTGATAAAATCATAAAAAATAAACTTCTCACCGCAAATGGCGTTACGGGAATCTTCCCTGCAAATTCCGTTGGTGACGACATACAATTATTCGAGGATGATTCACGCACAAACGTTGCCCGGACGCTCCACACAATCCGTCAGCAGGGATTGAAAGACAAATCATCACGCAATATCGCGCTTGCCGATTTTATTGCCCCGGAAGGTAAAGACGATTACATCGGCATGTTCGCAGTAACAACCGGACTTGGAATCGAAAAGCTGATCGAGCAATTCGAAAAAGATCACGATGACTACAATGCTATCATGGTAAAAGTAATTGCCGACAGATTGGCTGAAGCTTTCACCGAACTCCTTCATGAAAAAGTGAGAAAGGAATTGTGGGGCTACACTAAAGATGAGTCGCTGACCAATGACGAATTAATCAAAGAAAAATATGCAGGCATCCGTCCCGCTCCTGGTTACCCTGCTCAACCTGATCATACGGAAAAATTAATTATTTGGGATCTGCTCGATGTTGAGCGTCAAACAATGATCGGTTTAACCGAGAATTTGGCGATGTACCCGGCAGCATCTGTCTGCGGATTGTACTTTGCCAATCCTAATGCAAAATATTTCACCGTGGGTAAAATCAGCAGAGATCAAGTAACCGACTACGCTGAACGAAAAAACATGACAGTCGAAGAAGCGGAAAAATGGCTGGCGCCAATATTGAATTATAAATAATTAATTTTGAGTAAATTAGTGCAATTCGTTGCCCGTTGAATTCCATCTCAAAATCGAATAACTTCGTATCCATATTTAACAGAAATTATTATCACGGGGGATAATTATGAGCCGATGGAATAAATCATTCATCAGTTTGTTAATTGCTTTATTAGTAATTTCATTCACTTCCGCCTGCGCACAAAGTGGTGATATTCCTTCACGCTACAACAAGAAAGAGTATCGTGTTGAGATGCGCGACGGCATTACACTTTTCACGGCGGTCTATACACCTAAAGATGCATCAAAAAAATATCCTATCATACTTTTCCGAACACCTTATCAGGCTTCGCCGTACGGGGAGAATAATTACGCAAACTTTACAGGGTGGGGTGTTCCTCCTAAATTAATTAGCGAAGGATGTGTTTTTGTAATTCAGGATGTACGCGGCAAATTCATGTCGGAAGGAAAATTCGTAGATATGCGCCCTCATATTGTAAACAAAAAGTCGGATAAAGATGTTGATGAAAGCAGTGATGCTTATGATACAATTGAATGGCTGCTGGCTAATGTTGAAAACCACAACGGCAAAGTCGGTATGCTCGGCAATTCATATCCCGGCTTCTATGCTGCAATGGCGGCAATTGAGGCGCACCCCGCTTTGAAAGCAGTCGCACCGATGGCCCCTCTCGCCGATTGGTGGAAAGGAGATGATGTTCACCATAACGGCGCATTCTGCTTACTCCAGAATTTTATTTTCTTTCAATACTCCGGACCGGTAAGAGATACCCTTACCCAAAATTGGCCTAATCCTCTGCAGTATGCTTCGCAGGACGCATATAACTTTTTCCGTGAACTCGGTCCTCTTGCGAATGCCGATAAGAAATTCTTTAAAGGTAATATTCCTTTCTGGGAAGACTGTGCAGACCATGAAGCTTACGACGAATACTGGCAAGCAAAAAACAATTTACAATATTTCAATAACGTAACACCGGCTGTTCTCACTATCGGCGGTTGGTATGACTCCGAAGATAATTACGGGCATATAAATATTTATAAATCGATCGAAGAAAAAAATCCGGGTATCTATAACGGTATCGTTGCAGGTCCATGGATACACGGGGGCTGGTTCCGTACGCCGGGAGATTCGCTGGGCGACACATACTTCGGCGCGAAGTGGAGTGACTTCTACCGTGACGAAATCATTACTCCTTTCTTCGAACACTTTCTCTATGGAAAAGGTGAATTGGATTTACCCGAAGCTTACATGTTCGATACCGGGGCGTTAAAGTGGAATAAATTTGATCAGTGGCCGCCGAAAGATGTTAAGGCAACAATCTTATATTTTCGTGATGGTGAAAAACTTTCATTCGATTCACCTAATGATAGATACGGCTATGATGATTATGTGAGTGACCCGAAAAATCCCGTACCGTACACGGCTTTCTTTCACGATTCAAGATTATCATACAATAAAAATTATATGATTGAAGATCAGCGCTTTGCCTCAAGCCGCCCCGACGTTTTAGTTTATGAAACCGAACCGCTGGAAGAAGATTTGACAATAGCAGGTCCACTAACGGCTGACCTATTCGTTTCAACAACCGGTACTGATGCTGATTTCGTCGTAAAATTGATAGATGTTTATCCCGACTTCGACGACGCGATTTATTACCCACCACCAACGGATGTTGAATGGGGAGGCTATCAACAATTGGTTCGATATGAAATAATGCGAGGTAAATTCCGTTTCGATCCGGCCAAACCTGAACCTTTTGAGCCGAACAAAATCAATGAAGTTCAGTTCGGTTTGAACAGCGTGCTTCATACTTTTAAAAAGGGACATAAAATCATGATACAGGTACAAAGCAGCTTCTTCCCCTTCTTTGATATGAATCCGCAAACGTTCGTTAACGTCTTCAAAGCAAATGAAAGCGACTTTGTTAAAGCAACGCATAAAATTTTCAGATCAGATAAATACCCGTCACAAATTAAGTTTACAACGTTGCAATGATGTCTCTTTAGTTCATTTTCGAATTTAATGGGCAGAATATTGCAGCATTCTGCCCATCTTTTCGGTTTAACCTACTCAAAAAAGATAAGTTTTTATTATATTGTTACTAAACTTCATACCGTTTATGGGGTATGATTTTTCAGATCGAAATTTTCAACAAAAACATGAGAATAAATTCGGTTATTGATATAACGGAGATTATATGAAAGCAAAAATTTCAACCAAAGACTTAGAAACCTGGGCAGATTTTATACTCAATCACTCACTCGGCGGAATTAATCATGACGATGTTGTTATGATCAAAGGTGAAGATATTACGTGGCCATTGATGTCGGTATTGCAGAACAAAATTTTTAGAGCAGGCGCGCTTGCGGATGTAAACATCGTAGCGCCTGATAACGACCGGGGTAAAGTGTGGGGAGCTTCGATTACAAGAAACGGCACGGTTGAACAAATTGCCAAGACACCCAACTGGCACAAAGAACGTTACGAAGCAATGACGAAATATATTGAAATCCTCGGCTCTGAAAACCCGGCATTCTATTCCGGCTTACCTGAAGAAAAATTAAAAGCATTGATGAAAGCCGACGAACCTTTTAAAAATATCAGAATGTCGAAACCATGGGTACTCACTCTCTTTCCTACTCAAGGTTTTGCAGATATGGAAGGAATGAAACTAGAAGAATATACCGACTTCATCGTGAAAGCATCTACAATTGATCCGAAGTTGCTTGAATCGGTTGAAGAAGATTTATATCAGTTGCTTGCCAAAAGTAAAACCGTACGCATGATTACAGAAAATCCTAAGATGAATAAAAAGCTTGAACTTACAATGAACATCGAAGGGAGATTTATAACTAAATGCGTCGGCACACGAAACTTCCCCGATGGTGAAGTTTATACAAGTCCCGACGCAAACAGCGTTGAAGGTGAAGTATTTATCGATCTACCTGTAAGTTACGGCGGCTCAACAATTCGAGGTGTCTATCTCAAATTTGAAAAGGGCGTGATTGTTGAATACACCGCCATGCAAGGTTATGAGGCCTTGAGAAGAATCATTGAAACCGATGAAGGTTCAAAACGTATCGGAGAGATAGCGCTTGGTATGAATAACGGGATGGAAAAAGTTTTGAAGCATCCGTTGTTTGTTGAAAAAGTCGGTGGTACTGCCCATATAGCAATAGGCAACAGCTACCCGAACAGTTATGTTGAATATCCCGATGCCGAAGATGCCAAACCCATTCTTCAAAAATTTGAAGAAGAAGGAGTTCTAAACCGTTCGGCTCAGCATGTAGATATAGTTATCGATTTCCGCCCCGGGGGCGCAGGTAAAGCATTGTTTGTTGATGATGTTCAACTGCAGGTTATTGATAACTTATGGTGTGTGCCTAAAGATAGTGAATGACGCTAAACTGGTTACTGGTTAATCTTAGAAAATTGAATCCCCCAATTGAGTTTTGACTGGGGGATTTTTTTATATTAACATAGTTCTTAATTTTTGGAGAAATAAAATGAATAACTTAACCGGAGTTATCTTTTTTATGTTGGCAATCCCATTAATTACTTTTTCACAAAACCGTCCCGCCGGGAAAAGCATTGCCACCCGTTCCGAAGTGATAGCGCGGAACGGTATGGCTGCAACAAGTCATCCGCTTGCAACTCAGGTTGCACTGGATATCTTGAAAAGGGGCGGCAGCGCTGTTGATGCGGCTATTGCGGCAAACGCTATGCTCGGTTTGGTTGAACCGATGAGCAATGGTATAGGCGGAGATTTATTCGCGATTGTATGGGACGCGAAAACAAAAAAATTATACGGACTGAACGCCAGCGGCAGATCACCGTATGGTTTGACAATGGAAAATTTTAAAGAGATGGGGCTTGATGAAATCCCGATCCGCGGACCACTCCCCGTTTCGGTACCCGGCTGTGTTGACGGATGGTATGAGCTTCATAATAAATTCGGCAAAGTATCGATGAAAGAAATTCTGCAGCCGGCAATCGATTATGCAAGAAACGGTTTCGGTGTAACTGAAATCATCGCAGACGCATGGGCTGCAGAAGCACCGGAGATCACTGATCAGCCGGGCTTCAATGAAATTTATATGCCGAACGGAAGAGCGCCGATAAAGGGAGAAATATTTAAAAACATTCCTCTTGCCAGCACGCTTCAGAAAATTGCCGATGGCGGAAGAGATGTTTTCTACAAAGGTGAAGTAGCTGAAGAGATCGTTTCATTTCTGAAATCCAACGGCGGATTTCTATCAATGAAAGATATGGAAGATCACGTCTCGCAATGGGTGGAACCGGTTTCAACAAACTACAGGGGTTACGACGTTTGGGAATTACCCCCCAACGGTCAAGGTATAGCCGCACTGCAAATACTCAACATCCTCGAAGGATATGATTTAGCAAGTATGGGATTCGGCAGTAAAGAGTACATGCACTTGTTCATCGAAGCAAAAAAACTTGCTTACGAAGACCGCGCAAAATATTACGCCGATATGGATTTCAATAACATACCGGTTGAGAAATTAATTTCGAAAGAGTATGCCTCGCAAAGACGCGAATTGATCGACGCGAACAAATCGGCTTCAACTTACGATACTGGTAAACTTGAAAAGGGCGACACAATTTATTTAACTGTCGCAGACAAAGAAGGCAACATGGTTTCACTTATACAAAGCACTTACTGGGGATTCGGTTCCGGAATGGTCCCTCCAAAATTAGGATTCGCTTTACAAAACCGCGGACAACTTTTCACATTTGAAGAAAATCATTTCAATAAATATGAACCTCACAAGCGTCCGTTTCACACAATTATCCCGGCGTTCGTCACAAAAGAGGGCGAACCGCTGATCAGTTTCGGAGTTATGGGGGGCTCTATGCAGCCGCAAGGACATGTGCAAATACTTGTGAATTTGATCGATTTTGGGATGAATCTGCAGGAAGCCGGCGACGCACCACGAATCAGGCATGCAGGATCATCACAACCTACGGGTAGTAGAATGACAAACGGCGGCACAGTCTATCTTGAAAACGGATTCGACGAAGATGTTGTACGCGACCTGATTAAAATGGGGCATCGCGTTAGTAAAACTGTCGGCGGATACGGCGGATACCAGGCTATAATGTACGACAAGGTGAACAAAATTTATTTTGGTGCGTCGGAATCACGTAAAGACGGGCAAGCTTCGGGATATTAGAAATTTTTGAGCTTCGTATTCTATAACCAATTTTGATACTTAGCTATATTATTCATTAACAGTTAATAAATGGGGGTAAATTATAATGTTCAAATCTACTTTCAAATTATCGTTTATCAAATCAGTTCTATTATTAATCCTATTTTTTACATCATCAATTTTGTCCGCCGCGGATGATACAAAGAAAAACGATTTAGTTGTTGTTAACGGCTCAAAATATTTCGACAGCACTGTTAAAGCAGTCGACATGTTAGGCGGCATGGAGAAATTTGTACCCAAAGGTTCAAAAGTTGGTTTGCTCATCAATTCCGATTTCGAAGACAAAGGTGTTTATGTTAATCCCGACATTTCCATCGCCGTAATCAAAATGTGTTTTGACGCGGGAGCGAAAGATGTTGTATTCATTCAAGCCGTACAGGAAGAATACTGGAAACGCAGCGGAATATATGAGCAATACAAAGAGATGATTCACAAATGCATCAACACAGAAGCGAATAGATTTCCTGCTCAATTTGATCCGAAATATTTTGTTAAGACTCAAATACCCGACGCTATATCACTAAAGGAATCCGAAATAGTAAAAGTTCTATTCGACTGCGATGTATTCATAAACATCCCAATCGCCAAACATCACGCGGTTACCAACCTTACATGCGCACTTAAAAATATCATGGGCATTAACACTCGCGCGAGCAATGTTCACATGCACATCGGCGGCAAGACCCGAACCGACTTAGATTGGTTCGCACAATGCATCGCCGATCTTCATCTAGTAAAGAAAACCGATCTCTGCATTGTTGACGCGACTGAATTCATCATCACAAACGGTCCGAGCGGGCCCGGTGAAATGCGCAAGCTGGATAAAGTTGTTGCCGGAACGGATATAGTCGCAATTGACGCATATTGCGCGGGCTTGCTCGATTACAGCATCGATGATGTGCTGGCAATTGACAAAGCTTATAAACACGGGCTCGGCGAAAAAGATTTAAGCAAAGTTAAAATTGTTGAATATAATTTCTAGGTTGATCATGAATTTTCAGAAACTCTTCAATTATATATTTTTGTGCATGTTGTTTTTTCAGGTATCGAATATTGATTTTGCGAAGAACAACAGTCCCGATCTATCCAACATTCTGCCGAACGCATTGAAGAATTACAAAATGGATGGTGAGCCGATACGTTACAGCGGTGACGATCTATTTTTCCTAATTGACGGCGGTGCTGAATTATACCTTGAGTATGGTTTCGTTGAAGTGATATCAACAAAATATGTTAATGCCGAAAGTGCCATCAAAGCAGAGATCTATGAAATGAGTGACAACACTGCAGCGTTCGGGATTTATACTTCAAAAAGATACCGTGAAGGTTCACCGATAAATATCGGAGATATGGGTTCAATTCTTAATTCGGTTATTATTTTCTGGAAAGATAATTACCTCGTTGTGATAAGTGATTTGAACGACAGTGAAAACACAATTCCCGACGTAAAACTTCTCGCAAGAGAAATTGAAAGCAACATCTCTGCAAGCGGGGAAATACCCGAAGTTGTAAACTTGATGCCGCCGCTCGGGCAAAAAGTTAATAGTCTTAAATATATTAAAGGGATGATCGGATTAAACTCCGCGTATATTTTCGGTCATACCGATTTCTTCGGCTTCGATGATTGTGTATTTGCCGACTATGAAAATTTCACTCTTTTCATTATGGATTATTCATCACCGGGAAAATGTGAGTCCGGTTTTGAAACTGCATTTGCAAAATTCAGCGAGAATAAAAAATATTCCGGTTTTACCGACATCCCGAACGGAAAATTATTCAAAGACAGAAACGGCAAAATTCTATCAATGCAGATTGTGAAAGGATATCTCGTTTTAACAATAAGTCAGACGGAAATTGATCAAGATAAAGTTGTGAGATCTGTAGAAGCAATGATGTAAAAATTATAAAACCGGTTCTCAGGCGGGGACCGGTTTGTCTCTCAAAAAAAATTATTACCTCAATCTGAATCCTTCATCAAATTCCATCATCACATCACACAAGATAAAAACATCTTAAGGGCATCTCTAAAAACTTTATTTGGCATTCTTTGAAAACACAGTTTGGCAGCGTGAACCAGTGTTCCGTTGTTTAAAATTAGTTTTTAGAGGAGCCCTTAATAACAAAATTGAAGAAAAGGAGAAATAAATGATCAACATAAATGAAGAAAGCTGTCCGCAGAATCATCGCTGCCCGGTTATAAATGTTTGCCCGGTTGGAGCTATTGAGCAGGAAAATCCATATAGCGCACCGAAGATTAACGAAGACTTATGTTCGGATTGCGGATTATGTACCAACTACTGCCCGGTTTTCTCACAACGTAATTAACTCAATTTGGCGGGTTTTTCCCGCCTTTTTTATACTCTCTTATACCATTTTTATTTACAAAAATTATTACTATGTTTTAGCTGCTTCGCGGGGTCTGCATAATTAATTTACAATTCGGGGGAATTATGCGACATCATACTGCCTTTATATCGATTTTATTTTTTCTTTTAAGCACTCCTATTTTTTCACAATTGCAATTCATCGAGCACCAAATAGATGCAGACACACACGGCATGGGAAGCATCTTTGCTTGTGATATTGACGGCGATTCCGATATCGATGTGCTTGCCGCTTCATTGGAAGACAATCAAATTTTATGGTTCAGAAATGACGGCGGGAATCCTATTACTTGGAGCAAGATAATAATCGGCGCAGGTGTTGGTTCTGCTCATTCTGTTTATGCGGCTGATATCGACGGTGACCAAGATTTGGACATCGTAGGCGCTGCATACACAGGAACACCCGGCATTGCGTGGTGGCGCAACGACGGCGGCGATCCGGTTGTATGGTCAAAGTTTACTGTAGCCAACTCATTCGTTAACGCTCACGAAATTTATTGCAAGGACGTTGATCAAGACGGGCGAATGGATATTCTCGGTGCATCATCGGATTTGAACACAATAGCATGGTGGCATAACAACGGCGGTGATCCGATCACTTGGACACAACAAACACTCAGCAGTACTGTTACTTTAGCAAAATCGGTAACCGCAGGCGATGTGGATGGTGACGGCGACATTGACATCCTCGGCGCTTCAATCGTTGACAGTGATGTTATATGGTGGCGTAATGACGGAGGTGATCCGATTCAATGGACACAAATCTTAATAGACAATAATTTCAACGGCGCTCATAGATTACAAATTATTGATTTGGACAAAGACGGCGATGCTGATGTTGTAGGAGCCGGATATGTTGGGCATCAAATTGCTTGGTGGCGTAATGACGGCGGCAGCCCGGTTGTATGGACTCGTCAAATTATCGGTTCGGGTTTTACCAATGCCTGCGTTGCTTATGCAATTGATCTCGATAACGATTCCGATTTGGATGTTATCGGAACAGGACAGGGACTAAACCAAATCGCATGGTGGCGAAACGATGGAGGTACTACAATTACCTGGACAAAGAATATTGTTCAAAATAATTTCACAAGACCATGGCCTCTCTACTCATGTGACGTTGACGGTGATGGTGATAATGACATCATCTCCGGGAGCAGTCACAACGGAAGCAATATAATTTCATGGTGGGAAACTACGATAACTACCGATGTTGATGACTCGAAAGAAAATACCCCGGTGGGATTTGAATTAATGCAGAACTACCCAAACCCGTTCAATCCATCGACTGCCATCCAATATACTATCCCGGCAGTCGATGCGCATGTTACATTAAAAATTTATGATATACTTGGCAGACAGATAACAACACTTGTAAACGAATCACAACGGGCAGGCACTTACAATGTTACGTTTGATGCGGGGAAGCTTCCTTCAGGCATTTATTATTACTGCTTGCAAGCTGATTCATTCACAAAAACAAATAAAATGCTATTTTTAAAATAAATTTCTTAACTGGAAATTTGGATAATTATAGAATGCAGTGAACCATTTTGGAATTTAATTGTTGACGGTGGTTGATTCAATAGCGCCGGGGCTAATCACCATTGTTGCCGATACATTATTTACACCGTCTCTTCCCTTTTCCACACCTGTTCCTACTATTGTTACGCTTTGAGGGGCCACACGAATTGTGTAAGTACCGTTCAAAGTAGTATCAACTCTGGTGGGTATTACAAACCCGGTAAACGACCGGCCGCCGCCGCCAAGTTCTCTCGGTTTACGGATATATTGCTGGGCAGCCATAGCAATGTTGGTCATGTCGAGTATCACCGCATCGCGGTTAGCATCCTGAGCGCTCGCCACAAACATGTTGATGCCAACTACTACTGCTATACCAACAATAATAATTCCAAGTACAATCAAAAGTAACTGCTGCTGTCCCATTTATATCCTAAAACAAAACTGAATAATCTTTAAAGTAAGATAGTAAATAATATGTGAATTGCTGTGATAGGGATTATCATCATGCAAAATAATTTACACGGTTAATTAAAACGGGAAATCCTCTTCGGTGTCAACAGGGGCAAGTTCTTCCACTTCAGGTTTCTTAGCTATTTGATGGACCGGGTTACTCTCAACATAAATAGCTTTGTACGGTTTTGTGGGGCATGCAAACTCACACGCGCCGCAGCCAATGCAAATCTCGTCGTTGATTGTTGGAATACGCAAGTTCGGTGTAGCGAAATTCGGATTAACATACGGTTCCATCTTCACGGCTTTGGTCGGGCAATGTTCGGAGCAGGCGCCGCAGTCGGTACCTTGTGTTTCCACTACGCAATTTTCTTTGATGAACTTTACTTTACCTATCTGAATCAATTTTTTGTCTTCGAGTTTCACAGGTAAGATTGCGCCGCTCGGGCATACATCACCGCAAATTTTACATTCAAAATTACAAAAGCCCGATATGTTATCCATGTGAGGTTGTAACATCCCAAGGAATCCGTATTCAAGGAAAGAGGGTTGTAATACTTGAGTCGGGCATGCACTCACGCATAAATGACACGCTGTGCATGAATCGGTGAAATGATCAAGACTGATTGAACCCGGCGGTGATACAGGATTCTTTTTTACAACCGGAACCGTGTTATCTTTATAAACTTCTACTTGCTTTTGCGCTTTGGCAATTGTTGTCAAACCAAATAGATAGACTAAAGTAGTACTAATAAAATTTCTCTTCGATAAATCAATTTCAACATCTTTGAATTTTACTTTCCTTTTGAGAGCAAATTCATATTTCAATCCGTTCGTCGGGCATGAATCAAAACAATTGAAACAACTTACACATCTTGTAAAATCGACATATTTGTTTTTCGATTCGATGCAGCTCGACTTACAAACTTTCTCACAAGCGCCGCAGCCGGTACAAGTCTCTTCATCAACAATAATTTTGAATAATGAAAACTTAGACATGAATCCCAGCAGCGCACCAACCGGACACACCGTGTTGCAGTACAACCTTCCCTTGGAAGATGCCAACCAAAGAAGTAATCCTAAAATCACAATCGGAACAATTAACAGAGTGATATCCAAACCTTTGAACTCAACCGGGTAAATCAGGTAAACATTTATAGACTCAAGCGCAAATGCCGATGCATTGTTAATTCCAAGCATGACAGGTCTTGCAAGGTTATTTACAATTCTTCCGAAGTTGCTGTAAGGATCAAGCATATTTACAGCGAATAAACTTCCGCTCACAAAGAAAATTATTGTTATTACAAGAATTGAATAACGAAGCCGATTATTGGCATGAAGAAAAACAAATTTTCTTTTTTTCTTTTTCTTAAATTTTTTGGAGATATAACTAATGAAATCCTGCAATGTACCGAGCGGACAAATTGAAGAACAATAGACTCTTCCGAACAACAATGTAAGAATTAAAACAATTATAAATCCGGCTGCACTTAACGCAACCAACTGTACAAATTTTACTAATGACGGGATGAATTGAAGATACAGTACACTGCCGGAAATTTTTGAAGGCAATGAGAAACTGAAATCAAGGAATAAAATTGCAGTAAACACAAAAAATAATAGTGAAATTACCACGCGGAATTTTTTCAGAAGCGCTAGTTTCATTCGTTAAATTTTTATCCTATCGATATTGAGATTCTCTAAGTCCATTCTTCCTACTTTCATATCATGCGCAATCTGGATATATGATATCTGATCCGGCTCAGCACCGAATAATTTTGCGGCTGCCGCGTCTGCAGCTACCATGTCTGTTGAAACCAAAAGTGACTTCATAGTAACAACATCCGCTTTTGATACACCGCGCGGCCCGTTCCGTTTCATCACCGCGTAAGCGTCCACCACGTTTAATGTCGGTTTGTTAAAAGCGGCATAATCGGCAATACATTGATGTAGATTGTTGCGGTGCCAGTAGCCCCTATCCCAAACAACTCCCATCAAGTTTTTCATTGCTACAGTAATGCTTGCGGAACTATGATGCTTTAATACCGGAACATTAATAAACACATCCGATTCCAGAATAAGCTGATGAACTTTAGCAGACTTTAATTTTTTCCCCTGTTTAATTTCAACTTCATGGTAATAACTTTCGCTATCCCCCGATACAATTGTACCGCCGGCATCTTTCACAGCTTTTTCAATCCCGCTGTTTGCGTATGTGCGTGTCCATGTGTCGCATGTATGATCAAAAACGTAAACATCCTTCGCGCCGGCATTTTTGCATTGCTGGATAATTCTATAAACTAATTCGGGATTTGTATTCGCGGCTCTTTCAGGAGTAGTATCCCACCCGATGTTAGGTTTAACCACAACCGTTTGATTCGGTTTTACAAAGTTTTTAATTCCTCCGAGAGAATTTATCGCCTTATCGAACATTGCTCCCGGCTCGCCGCCTTTAACGGCCACAAGGTCAAAAGGATTACCCGCAATTGATTTAGAAGGTCTGGCTATGATATTGGGAAATCCGACGAATGTTACTGCCGCGCCCGCGGCAATACCGGCGCCTAAACTTCTTTTTAAAAAATCTCTGCGGTCCATTTTTCCCTCTATAAATATTTTGATGGGCATTCCATTATCATTGGTAAAAAAATAGAAATATATTATATTCGAATCAAGTTATTAAAAAAAGGATATTTATGGAAAATGTTATACGTACTTCAAGCTTAAGCAACAATACAAAAAGTATCATCATGGATGTTACCGCGTTGATTGTAATTTATTTAATCCCGGTTCTATCCCATTTGATTGCGCTCCCGGTATATTTCGTTGAGCCGATGAGAATCATGCTGATCCTTTCATTGGCGCATACAACGAAAAGGAATACATATTTTATTGCATTGACACTCCCTCTCTTTAGTTTTTTGGTTTCGGCCCACCCGTCGTTTATTAAATCGATTCTTATGGCATTCGAACTTGGGTTGAATGTCTCGCTGTTTTATTTTATTGCTAAGAAAGTATCAAATAATTTTATTACAATGTTCGCAAGCATTGCAATAAGTAAGATGTTTTTTTACGGCGTGAAATTTATTCTGGTTGGTTTCGCTTTATGGAGTTCTAATTTGGTTTCCATTCCGATATTGATGCAGATAGTAATGACGTTAATCTTCAGCACCTATATTTATTTCGGGATGAGAAATAATTAATAAATTTTTATTGGCCGGAAGGGATCTGCTTAAAAGATAGATCCCTTTTTTATTTCACTAAAATTTCTTTCAACTTCTCTTTGTATTCCGCGAAATTAGACAAATCGTTGTGATGCCCTCCTTCAATAGTAAAAAGCTTGTCATCTTTCTTAAATAGTTTGCTCAATTTAATACTCGATTCATAATATACAATTTCATCATCCGTTCCATGGAACAGGTAAACCGGGCATTTTACCGATGGTAAAAAGAGATCCGTTCTAAAGTTATATTTAAGTAAGAGAGTCGGCAGCCATGGATAGTAGTGACTTGCCAAATCCTTGCCGCTGAAAAACGGAGTTTCAAGAATAAGCATACGGGGATTATTGCGTGAAGCCACATGCGCCGCTATCCCGGTACCGATAGATCTGCCGTACACTATAATTTGATCTTCCGAATATTCTTTTTTCAATTCATTGTAAATATATTCCGCATCATTATACAAACCTTGTTCATTCAATTTACCTTTGCTCTTCCCGAAAGTTCTGTAATCATAAATAAGTGCGTCAAAACCAAGAGATGTAAACTCACCTGCAACCGAACCCCAGCCCTGCAGATTACCGGCATTACCGTGTGAATAAAAAACAACACCTTTTGAGTGATCCGCTTTGAACAGAAGAGCATTAATCAACACATCGTTCCCGGGTTCATAATTTAACTCCGCAAAGGGGAGGGAAAAATTATAATGAAAATTGGCAGGAAGTTTTTCAGGGTAGAACATCATCTTTTCCTGGTAGAAATAGACTAATATACAGATCACGATATAAACCGCCGCCGGGAGCCCGATTATCCAATAAAGCATTTTTTTGATTCTCATTTGCCAAAATTTTTTTTATATACAGGAAGATAAAACAAATATTATCTCATATGTAAAAAATTTCAAATAAACTTTTAAAATGATATGAAAAATTCAATAAAATTTGCCCGAATCAATTTTGAAGCGATCAAGAAAAAAGTAGAGGCCACGGAGAAAAATATCTCCGGGGAGATTGTTCCTGTAATTGTTAATCAATGCGGTGAATATAATCCAGCCGTTTACAAAGGAACATTGATCGGCGCTGCCGGAATTTTCGTATCTCTTGTAATAGCCGACCGCTTTTTACCCGGCATTGCAATCTACGATCCGCTATGGTATTTCATTTATGTGGCAATTGGAGGGATGTTATCGGCATCAGCCGTTTATTTAATCCCGTCTTTAAAACGTTTACTGACCGGAAAGGATAAATTAGACAATGCCGCAGCCCACAGCGCCGACAGCTTTTTTTGTAAAGAGGAAGTCTTCAACACAAAAGACCGGACAGGCATTATGATTTTCATCGCCTTATTTGAGAGAAGAGTTATAATCAAAGCCGATACCGGAATAAGCAAAGTTGTTAGTCAAAGTACATGGGATGATTTGGTCGGGGATCTTCTTAATTCAATCAAGCAAAATAGAATATCGGATGGATTAATTTCCGCGATTGAAACATGCGGCAGCATCTTGAAAAATAACGGATTCCATTCAACGCCGGATGATAAAAATGAACTCTCGAACGAATTAAGAATTGAAGGATAACCGACATGAAAAAATTATTAGTTCCGCTTGTTATTCTTCTGCTCACTTCAGCTGCTGTGAATGCTTCCGATGTCCCCTATCTCATGGGGCGAGTAAATGATTACGCTACAATTCTGAACGATGACGCAAAAAAAGAATTAGAAAACCTTTTAAAAGCGCACGAGTTGGAGACCTCAAATCAAATAGTAATTCTTACTCTCCTTTCTCTCGATGGCGAGGTGCTTGAGAATTTTGCATACAATGTATTCAACACATGGAAACTGGGACAAAATAATAAAAACAACGGTGTGTTGATTCTTGTATCCGTAAATGATAAAAAGATTAGGATAGAAGTTGGTTACGGACTAGAAGGAGATTTAACCGATGCACAATGCAGCAATATAATCAGAAATGAAATGGCTCCTCATTTTAGAAGAAGTGATTTCAGCGCCGGAATGATTGCGGCGGTAAAAGCAATCATCAGCGCTATCGATGGAACATATTCGCCGGAAGAAACGGAATACAGCAGTGATGATTTTGAAACAGTCCCTTTCCCGATGAATATTTTTGTAGGAATCTTCGTGATGTCTATACTTTCCATCTTTACCGTTATCGGTATTTTTTCTAAAGGTTGTTCAAGCTGGTTTTTATTTTTCTTTTTAATCCCTTTCTATGCCATGTTCCCTCTTTTTATATTCGGCCCGGTAATAGCGGCAATAATTATGATAACTTATTTAGTCGGTTATATCGGGATAAAAATACTTTTAGGATCCAAGTCCGGTAAAAACTTTTTGGAAACAAAAGCGCCTAAATTGAACAAGGCATTCAGCTCGATGAAAAGCTGGTCAAGTAAAAGCGGATCATCCGGTGGAGGCTGGTCATCCGGAGGCGGTGGATTTTCGGGAGGCGGAGGCAGTTCCGGCGGCGGCGGCGCCAGCGGCGGATGGTGATTATGGGATTATAATAGTTTAGGTTTTAGCCGAATTTTTATACTATTTTTGAAAATTCTTGATGTATAATTCAATTTTAATTTTTATATTATTTTCGTTCTAACAACCAAAAGAAGACAAATATATTTTCCGTAACAGTGGGGTGTTATCGGATGTGCAAAATAATAGCGGTTGCTAATCCTAAAGGCGGAGTTGGGAAAACAACAATATCTGTTAACCTTGCCGCTAGCCTTGCTGTTTTTGAAAAGAAAACTTTACTAATTGATATGGATCCTTCCGCGGCCTGTTCTGTCTCTCTTGGTTTTCACGGTGATAATATTCGGGGCGATATTTTCAGTTTATTGGGATTTTCCAAATCGCTCGAAAAATCGATTCATAAAACCAATCTCAAAAATTTACATTTTATTCCCGCATTTATTGCTTCATATGAAGCAGAAGAAAAAATCGAACGATTAACTTATAACATGTTCCTTTTCAGAAATATTCTGCAAAACATTATTGACCAATATGATTATATTATTTTAGACTGCCCCCCTTACGTTAGAGGGATGACCGCCATTGCATTGGCAACGGCAAATTCCGTTTTGATTCCTGTCACAGGGGGACATTTCTCGCTGACAGCGTTAAGTAAAATGCTTACATTTATCCAGTTGGTTCGTTCAAAGTGGAATCATAATCTTGATGTTGAAGGAATAATTTTTTCTATGTATGAACCCAATACGCGTGCATGGAGCATTACAGAGCGAAAATTATTTGAATCATTGGGCAAGTATATTTCTAAAACCACTATTCCTAAAAATACTTTATTTGCCGAATCGACTTATTTCGGTAAACCTGCTCTTCTTTATGATGTAAAATCGAAAGGGACTAAAGCATTTTTAAAGCTTGCAAATGAAATTATGGTTAAAAACAATCAATGCCCGGTTTTGGATGTAACTGAAGAGAAAGATAATAATGTTCTTTCATTCGCTGTTAATATTGTATAATCATTTTCAGACTGTTTCAAATTCAATAACCAATTTATCCCACAATCAAGGAGAGAATATGTTGAAAAAACTATTACTACTTTTAGTTCTTGGGTTGATATTTTCATCTCAAGTTTATTCCCAAAGTATTGCCATCGGGCCTCAAGTCGGGTATTTAAAATCTAAAGACGCTGAAGAAGGGACATTGATGTTCGGCGGCGCTGCTAGATTATATTTATCATCTATTGCAGTTGAGGCAGCAATAAATTACCGTAAAGAAAAGTTGGAATTCGGCGGCGATGTAACTACTTATCCTGTTATGCTGTCTGGTATGTTGTATATTCTACCTGTTGCATACGGCCTTGCAGGTGTTGGATGGTATAATTACAAATGGGAATATGCTGGTTTCGAAGAGAGCGGTTCGGAATTCGGCTACCATGTGGGGGGAGGCGCTGAATTCAGTCTCGGCTCATTAATTGTTACCGCCGATATAAGATACGTCTTTCTAGAATATCAATTCGATAACGGTTTAGGTGGAACAACCGACGTGGAAAGCAATTTTTATGTAATCACCGGTGGAATTTTATTCCCGCTTTAAAGAAAGAAGGGGCGGTTTCAAATCGCCCCTTTTTCTTACAACATCTATTTGTTATCCTTATTATCCTCTCCATTTACCGGCGGAAATATTAATCTTTACGATATCCCACACCAAGCATGAAGATATAGGAACCAAAGTGTTTTTCTTTCTCCATTCATGGATAATTCCCCCTAAATACTGACCGGAGAAAAAAGCGCCAATTAATACCGGGTAAGTAATTAACTCGAAACCAAGTCCCGAAATAAAACGTAATCCTATTACAAAGGGCACCGGCAAATGGGCGACTAAAATCCATTGGAAAGAAAATTTCATTACATTAGCTCTCCAGTAACCGAAAGGAATATTAAGAACAAAAATCATCAAAGCAACGAACCATAAATCCATCAGTTAATCCGTACCTTTCTTACTTTTTTGTTATTGTATCTCTTATTCGATACCCAGTAACTCAACTTCAAAAATCAGAGCTGCACCCGGAGGAATTACTTCCCCTGCGCCTCTATCTCCGTATGCTAAATCCGAAGGAATATAAACTTTCCATTTATCGCCAACCTGCATAATTTGCAATATTTCAGTCCATCCTTTTATCACTTGGTTAACCCCGAATACTGCCGGTTCGCCTCTCTTAATTGAGCTGTCGAATTCCGTTCCGTCTATCAATGTTCCTACGTAATGAACTTTAACTTGATCGGCAGCTTTAGGCGAAGCTCCTTTACCTGATTTTATAACTTCGTATTGAAGCCCGTTAGGAAGCGATATCACGCCTTTTTTCTTTTTATTTGCTTCCAGGAATTCTTCCCCTGCTTTTTTATTTTTTGCACTCTCTTCACTTGTAGCGGCATTTTGCTGAGCCATTCTTTCCTGTGAAAAAATTTGCATTACTTCCTGAATCTCCTCATTTGATAATAAAGCCGAATCACCCTCTACACCGTCTTTAATTCCTGCAATAAGCTTGTCAATATCAAGACCAAGTTTCTGAGCTTTAATATTTCTACCAATATCCAAACCGATGCTGTAACTTGCTTTATCACTTTGCGTTTTAAGATCAGATTTTTCCATCTTTGTCTCCTGGCATGCAACCGTTGTAAATGCTAGTAAAGTAGCAAATAAGATTAATTGTAATTTCATTCCAACTCCATATGTATGAAAGTTTACTGTTTAACAATTTTGTCTGAAATTTGAAAAATGAAAATAAACCATAATCATTTCATACGCAAACCGATATCCGATAGCGTGTGAATTGATTAGGAAAAATTGTAATTTTGTTCAACTTTCTAACACAACAGAAATAATGACAGGGGAATTCAATATGACAAAATATTTAACCAAGTTATTTGTACTCATAATAATCATGTCTTTCGTTCCCATTGAGGGCCAATCACTAATCAACTCACCATTTGCTCACACCTATTCCATTGTAGCACGCGATCCCGTTTCCGGGGAAATGGGTGTTGCAGTTCAATCGCATTGGTTTTCGGTAGGCACAACAGTAACATGGGGAGAAGCAGGAGTTGGCGTTGTTGCTACACAATCGTTTGTAAATTATTCGTTCGGCCCAAACGGGTTAAAGTTGATGAAGGAAGGAATGTCCGCCCCGGATGTGCTTGATAAAATGATCGCCGAAGACGAAGGAAGAGATTTCCGTCAACTCGCAGTTTTGGATGTAAACGGAAATGTAAAATCTTACACCGGCGCAAAATGTGTTGAAGCCTCAGGTAATATAATTGGTGATAATTTCTCCGTGCAAGCCAACATGATGTTGAACGACAAAGTATGGGACGCAATGGCGGATGCTTTCAAAACTACCGTAGGCCCACTCGCCGAACGAATGGTAGCTGCATTGGAAGCGGCACAAAGTGTAGGGGGCGATATCCGAGGTAAACAATCCGCAGCAATACTTGTAGTACGAGGCGAAGCTACCGGCAAATTGTGGGAAGACAGGCTGGTTGACTTACGAGTTGACGACAGTCCCGAACCGGTAAAAGAAATTAAAAGACTACTCAAAGTCCACCGTGCGTATGAACACATGAATAACGGCGACCTTGCAGTTGAACATAACGATATGGAATTAGCAATGGCGGAATATTCAGCAGCAGAAGCTATGTTCCCGGATAATCTTGAAATGAAATACTGGCATGCAGTAACATTGGTAAACAACGGCGGTTTGGAAGAAGCATTGCCGATGTTCAAAGAAGTTTTCAGCAAAGATGAAAACTGGCGTACAATGACGCCGAGACTTATAGACAACGGGTTGCTTGTAGTTACCGAAAATGAATTGAAAACAATTATTTCACAGTAGGGCGGATTTTCAATCTGCCACTTCCTTATTTTGCGGGCGCGAAGCATCGCGCCCCAATTCTAAAAACTTCTCACCCCCAGATATTCACGGCGGGCTATTTATTAAACAGTCATAAAACCCTACTCATCTCTGAAATTGCTTAGGGTAATTTTTCATCTCCGTAAAAGTACTGATTACCCCCCCCCCCGAAAATGAGCTGAAATCACACTTTTCACAAAACTACTAGGTAATTATACTGAATTGACTTTTTATTGATTAAACTTTACTTTGTCCCTATAGTTCTTTTAATATTGAATTTTATAATTATATAAGTCACTGACCGCCATGACCGGGAGTCTGTCCGAGAACTTAATAATCGGCAGACTGAGCGAAGTCGAAGCCTGCAAAACACGATAAAATTCGGGTTCGTCTTCGCTCACCTTCCGTAACAACGAGGTTCTCGGACAAGCTCCGGGTCATGGCGGAGAATTATTTCATTCACATTGAGACTGGGTGGTAGTTTAAGAAATAGGAGATGATGCAGCAACACCATCTCCTAAAAATCAATAACCCGCAAGGCTGGCTGCCTTTTTTCATTAAGTAAAATGAAACACGGGTTATCTTAGGTGAAGGATTATAATAAATTAACTCGAAGGCAATTATAAATGGAACGTACAAAATTATTATTCGTACTATGCATTACAATTATCACTTTATCTACTTACTGTGATAGCCCAACAGGATCAGAGAATCTTCAACCAGGAAGAAGAGATTATATCTGGTCTTTGGATAGTTTAACAATACCCTACACGGTACTTCAAAGAATTTGGGGAAGTGCGCCTGATGATGTATGGGCAGTTGGACCTGGGGGAGACTTAGATAAAACCATTTATCATTTTAATGGAACAGAATGGGAAAACGATGGTGTCTCTCGAATACTTTCCCCTTTAACTGTATTCGGGTTCGGGAGAAATGATGTCTGGTTTGCAGGGAGAGAGGGAAGAATTTGGCATTATAACGGTCAAGAGTTCGAAGAATCAACTTGGTTCAGGAAGAATGGATATTTTGTAGGATTTCAAGATTTATGGGGAGATTCACCAAACAATATCTATGCAACAGGATATGCAGATAGCATAAGCATAGAGTATAGAAGAGGAATTATCCTTCATAACAACGGAAACAATTGGGGTGAAGTTAATATCCCTTTTATCCCTTACAATTTTATGAGAATTAAAAGAGGGATTAAAGAAAATCCTCTTTTTTACATATGGGGCGAAAAAACCACACCACTTGCCCCAGACTCAGTTGGATTGTTTGAGTTGAACGGAAACAATGTCAGACAAATTTATAAAGGAAGGTGGAATAGTGAAGGGCAGTGTTTTGTGCAGGAAATTGATGGAAAATTATATTTTGTTATTGGGAACAATATTTACAAATATGTTAATCGCGAATTTGTGTTGTGGTTGGATATAAATGAACCACAATTTGGGATGCAGATTTTCGGAAGGAATGAAAAGGATATTTTCTTAAGAATGGAAGATGGTATTGCTCATTATAACGGATCAAATATTGAATATATATATCATACAGAACCCCACATTTCTGTTTCTGAGGGCGTTCTATTTGAAAATGTAGTTGTTTTTCTCGCATTAGATAGAAATACTTATGGAAATATAATTATTTCCGGCAAACTAAATTAATTGTTCAACAAAAATAGGAGGTAGAGTTTTTAAATGGCGCAGCAACGCCATCATTTAATAACTAAAACCCGCAAGACTGGCTGCCAATTATTCCATAATACTAATGAAGTACGGGTAATTTTTTAACCAATTTTAAGAGGAAAAGATCATGAAATCTAAAATTTTAATTTTGGTATTATTAGCAATCATTTCAATAACCATTTGTGAGCATGCATATGGACAATCTACAAAAAATCTCGGCACTAGTATCCGCGCAATTGTTGTAAAATACAAACTCGGTGGTAATACTTATTACACTGACGGTGCACAATATCATATAGGAAGACAGAATGATACCGCGCCTGTCCCGCTAGACAGTACAACAAGCGAAGATACCTACAGAACAGAATTTTATATTAGTTTAAGCTCAATTCCATCGAACGCAACTATTACTTCTTGCTATTTAACGTGTTATGCCGCTGGAAGCAGTCAATATGCTTTTAAAGTTAAACAAACCACCGGTCAATATACATATCAGAGTCTTTGGAATGCGATTAGTAGTGCTTCAACATTGTTCTCTGGTTTAATCTACGGCTCTACACATCAATGTTCATCAAGTACTCTGACCAGTGCTGTACAAAATGCTTTGAGTTCCGGCACATTATATCTTGCTGCACAATCACAAAACGAAAGTACAAACGGTTCAGGGACAACGGTTTCAATTACTCTAAATGTTACATATACATTTCCAATATCCATCACGGCAAAAAATAATTTTCAGGAGGTAATATTAAAGTTGGGGTTAACACAGCAGCGCAAACCGAAACAAGCCCTCGCTCTTTCACGGCGGTAACAGGACAGACAGTAAATCTTGAAGCGATCGAACCACAGAATGACGGAACTTATGATAGGATTTGGAATGATACTGAAGCGCCTTTAAACCCGAGTAAATGGGTAAAATATAAAAGTGGTACATCGAATGACAAAAGCAATAATATATCATACAGTTTTACAGCACAAGAACCGGATCATAATTCAGATTATATAGCTAATTTAAGGAAGAAATATTCAATCACATTCGAAAACGATTTTGGCGATGGAGTAATATATGTAGACGATGAAGAGAAAAATTCGCCCAGTGGAGGTAATATAGTAATTGAGGGAAATAATATTGAAGGAAGAGCAGTAAATCAAACTATAAATGATGTCCAGTTCACATTTACCAATTGGAGTGTTGGAGCAACCAATGTATCCAGTAACATAGAAGAAACCTTTTATCCGACACAGAACCTAACCTACACAGCTAAATTCAATGCAAAACCAATATGGTCAAATAGAGGCATGTACACAAACTCTACTCCGGGAGCATATATTACGGTCTACTGGAACGAACATCCGTGCGATGATGTTGTTTATAAAATTTATAGAAAGATAAAACATAACGGAGTTTTGGGAAGTGAAGTACTTCGCGCTACGGTGAATCATGGAACAACAATTTGGACGGATAACATCCAAATAGCCGACGGTCAAACAACGGATCTTGTGTTTTATGATGTACGGGCTTATCATACTCCAACAAGTACATATTCCGATGTTAATTATGAGGCTATGGTATATACCTGGACTGAACAAAGCATCAAAAATGGGAATGAATCTGCTAATGCAGAAATGGCGGTGGAAGAATCTCCTTTTGTTGAAGAAAACGAATCGGAAATTGTTTTGGGTAATTTCCCAAACCCGTTCAACCCAACAACCAATATAAGTTACTCACTTGCCGAAGACGGATATGTTTCTTTGAAAGTTTACAACATCCTTGGTAAAGAAGTAGCCACATTGGTTAACGAAGTAAAACCGGCAGGTAATTATTCTGTTTTATTCAACGCGTCTAATTTGCCAAGCGGTGTTTATATTTATACTCTTCAAACAAGCGGGCAATCACTCACGCGCAAGATGCTGCTACTGAGATAACTTTTAGAGACACCCAATCCCGACAGATCGGGATTGGGTGTCTCTACCAACAATTAATCAAAAAACTTTTCAATACGGGATATCTCAACTTGATCTTTGCTTTTTCTATAAAGAATTGTCTGTACTCTGACCATCATAATAAAGAAATAGCGATAGTTAAAAGATTTTTATTGTACTGTAAACTGATATTATCAAAAAAAAAAAGATATCGACTTAATATATAAAGTTTTCTTATATTGCTTTCAAATTCTATTATTGATGTTCTTCCTTATATTTTAAATCCTATAATTTGATGTATTACATTAATTTGCTCGCTTCCAGTATATAAAAATTTTGATCTGAAATTAATGTTTCGGAAATATAAATTATGTCTTTAGTTGTTAAAAATTCTTTTCCTTAATAAAGTTGACCGCTATCTGACATAATTATTAAAGGAGGAAAGCGTTATGGATACCCGCTATTTGTTTTTACCTTTAATCTTAGCAACTCTTTTTATTTCTACCTGCAGCCAAACAACCGAACCAAAACCACCAGAATACAAAGACCCGCGCGAGATGACTTGGACGGTGGATACACTCCACTATCCGGGAAACATGCAAACACTTATGTCGTCAATTGCAGTTTGTTCGCCTGATGACATTTGGATTTGTGGGCATGCAGGTGAAGGGCGAATGTGGCATTATAATGGGTTAGAATGGTCACCCATTAATTTGCATGAATTGTTTATCCAATTTTCAGAGTATAACGATTTATATACATATGACTGCAACAATATCTTTCTTGCCGGAGCGCAGGGTAGAACGGGAGAACCTCCCTTAAGTAAGGTAATTAAATATGACGGTGAGAATTGGGTCGATATGAATGCGCCGGGGAATGTAGAATTGTTGAGTATCAGCGGTGAGTCTCCAAATAATCTCTGGGCATGCGGTCGTGAAGGAGTTGTTTTACATTTTGATGGTGCTGACTGGGAAATCGATACGGCGCGTAGTCCTGTTTCAAATTTATATACCTATTTCCATAAAGACATAGCTACGTATAATGGAGAAGTATTCATTATCACTTCTGTATATAATACAATTACTCATGGAGACACATACTACTTTCTCCGGGGCAACTTGTATAACTGGACAGTAGTTGATTCACTTACATTTGAAGGGGATAACAATATGCCCAAATGGGGAGATTGGGGATTCAGAGTAAGCGAGGATGGAATAATTTATTCATTTGGTTCTGGAGGTGTTTTTAGGTATGAACAAAATCGATGGAATCAAATATTAAATTTTAATTCGAGAATTCAGGATATCTATTCCATTAATGAGAACTATCTTCTAGCAGTAGGCGATTTCGGTAATGCGATGTTTTATAACGGTACCGGTTGGTTTGATTTAACTGCTTTGCAGTACGATGATCACCATAACGTATATACGGCTGTATGGACAGACGGATATGAGATATATATAATTGGGTATACTTTGGTTGGTTGGCCAATGAAAACAGTAGTTTGGCACGGAGAATAAATTATTATAATCACCAATTGGAGGGCAAGCTAAAAAAAGAGGACAGTGATACAAGCACTGTCCCCTAAAATGCAAATAAAAAATACCAGGCTGGCTACCTGAATTTGGGTTATACCATTTTTTTATTTGCGACACTAAAATAATATTTTTTTTAATAATAGGGAGTAAATATGAAAAATTTGATTTTTCTGCTTACAATATTTTCTTTTTCATTAAACAGCCAAATCTTTGCACACCGTTGGGAGATGGGATTAAAAGTACTTCACACGAATGGCAGTCCTATTATAAAGACGATTTATATTTTTAGAGTAGAAACAACAATCAAAGGGAACATTAAATTGGTAGAATTCGATCATGGCGATTCACGAGATGATTTAACTTTTTTCGGTGATAGTGTAAATGCAGCTTGTGACGTTTATGATGATGCAAACTAGCTTGATTATCCGACATTTGACGATCTACCTGATGGCGAGTATTATATTTAAATTGATAATAAATACGTTCATTTCAAAATGTACGGCGGTTCAGGAGACTTTGTTATTAAGTATCAAGGTGGAGCATTTTCACTTGTTATGAACAATCGAGGAATCGATTGGGAAGGTACAGGGACTTGGACTAATTATATCGTCTCACTAAAGAACAGCTTTAACGGTGGCGATATCAAGTTCGACGGCGAATTAAAAGAAGATATTGGATCAATAGGCTATTTAGATACCGTAGAAACAACTACTTTCACTCACTATACAGAAGCAATTGATGAACAGGATTTCGGTGGTTACATTCAAGAATTTCAAGAATGGAATGATCAAAGCGATAGTCTTTCAAGAACTTTTAATCAGCCACAAAATATCGATTTGACCGCTGGATTCTATGAGGTATATGAAATTATTTTCACGAACAAATATGGTACAAGCGGAACAGGCGGTGTGATTAGTGTAAACAGCAGTCAGGTAAACTCACCAACGAGCGATTATGAGGTGGTTCAGACTTACTCAATTAATTCCGCCGCAATCAACCAAACAATAAACGGTATCTACTTTACATTCGAAAGCTGGACAA